>Ga0265293_10005993_pt1 | contig 19793 bp, 21 predicted proteins | sample Munlanlewell138R_FD_192505 | JGI IMG/M metagenome (GOLD analysis project Ga0265293, IMG submission 192505) | Leachate microbial communities from a municipal landfill in Southern Ontario, Canada - Leachate well 138R | ecosystem: Engineered > Solid waste > Landfill > Unclassified | place: Canada... | reverse complement strand
AACTCGCTATCACTTTCTGCAAGTACTTCTCCTAATTGATCATTTGACACAATATTAGGTCCAGATTCAGTATCTGTTTCCCAATGAGCAATGACAGCGATCGTGATAATACTAATTACCACAGCAAATCCATACATTGCTATCTTACCGTATAATTTGAGGAAAGTTTTTAACCTCTCAGTTTTCGTGAAATAGTCCGGGTCCATTAAAAGATATTTAGAATAAATGCCAATTTTATCTTAGACGATTTTCAGGTGTGTTTGCAAGTAAGATTCAAGATATTAAACCACTTTTGTAGAGATGTATACAGAGGACAATACAAAGATGCGTTTATAGGATTATGTAAGGATTGTGCCTTCTCTGTTTTAATATTTAATCAACTTATACTAATATTATTCACTCAGACCAAACAACGTCATCCACCTTCGGAATACGTATTGTGTATTCACCTGTTGAGTAATCAATTAAATATAGAGCTTTTGTTTCAAAGTTTTTGATTAATGCTTTAGTCTCAACATTCGATACATCAACTACTTGAGAAGAAAAATATGGCAGTTGATAATAGGAGTATAATGTATATACATATGATAAATAATATTCTTGCTCCAAGTCTTGAAGTTGGAAATACCATTCTTAATATTAAAGACACTTCTAAATTACAAAAGTTCTATCAGTCCGGGGTAGGACTTGAATTACTAAGTAAAGAAAAAAATGAAGTAGTGTTAGGACAGGATCAGAAAAAGATCATTACTCTTAGCGGTGCGCCAGACCTGCCTTATGCTCTAAAAACGTCAGCTGGGTTATATCATAATGCTATTGTATTTAAATCACGGGGGAAACTTGCAAATACGTTAAAACGTTTATTCAAAGATTATCCAAATTCATTTATTGGAAGCGCTGATCATTTTGTAAGTGAAGCATTTTATTTCGTCGATCCTGAAGGAAATGAATTAGAACTGTACTTTGATAGAGACAGATCACAATGGGAATGGGAGAATGGATACGTAAAGATGGGAGTAGAATACATTGATCCTATCTCATATATACACACCTATTCTGCTCAAGATGATTCTGAAGAAAAACGGATGGGCCATGTTCATTTGAAAGTGGGAGATGTCCAGATAGCAAGAAAATTTTATGTAAATACTGTGGGGTTCAATGTAACTGCTGAAATGCCACAAGCGCTTTTTGTATCTGTGGGTGAATATCATCATCATATAGGAATGAACTCATGGCAAAGTTTCGGAGCACAACCAAGAAATAACTCTTTAGGACTTCAAAGTATTGAATTGATACTACCTACAAAACAGGATGTAGATACTCTTGCTTCCAGATTGGAAAAAAATAACATTCCTCTGTTACAGAAAAAAGAGACACTCATATTCCAAGATCCCTGGAACAATGTAATTAATATCAAATCACAATAAAGTTTTTCATTAAATAAAATACTAATATGACTGTACAAAATGACCAAATATTTTTGTATTAGAACCAAGTTCTAGGCTCACTCAGACAGTGGAAAAGTACAATTCATCCTAATGCTACTTCATACACCACTACCAGAGAATATTAAAATCATTACTCTTTTACAATCGCAGTATAACCAGTTTCAGTGATTTGGTTTACAATATCTTCTAACTTAACATTACTTTCATCAAATTCTACAGTACTTTCTTGTTTGGCGTAATTAGTATTTGATGCTATCACTCCATTTTTTTCTTCAAGATCTCCGTCAATATTCATCGCACAACTAGCACAATGCATTCCTTCAATTTTCAGTGTTACTTTCTTCATATTACGTTAATCACCCCCCTGTACATTCCCATACTGCACATAAATGGGATTTGTGTAGGTTTATCTGGCATTCTTAAAGCTATTGTATCTTCAGTCCCGACCCTCATTATCTTTTGATAATTGAAGTATGGAATTGTAAATGCAGCTGCACAACCGTAAGCACCATCATTTTTGATTGTAAATGTAACATTGCTTCCTGCTTTTACATTAATAGAGTTTGGTGTGTATCCTGTGTCTAATATATCTATAGTGACATTGGTTTGCGGAATACTATTGCTTGTTGTTTGTCCTCCACTATCCATATTGAATTTAGGGAAGGAAAAACCAGTCAATGCGAGCGCATTATTAAGATTAAACATTGCAAGAATTATAAGCGTTAGTGCAGCAAACCTCATAAATCTCCTGTGTAGAGTTTCACCTAGTTTAAATGCAAAGTACCCAAGAGCAAAAAATAACGGAGATGTACCAAGCACAAATAGGAATAGAATTGCTGCTCCAACAAATGGGTTTGCAGAACCAATAGCTAGAGCCATCATAGCCTGTGTAGTTCCACATGGAATGAGGACTGTGAATGCACCAAGTAATGCAGGAGCAAATAAGCTCTTATTCTTTGATTGATTTCTTACAATTCGAGTCAATGATTTAGGTGGCTGTATAACAAAATACCGAAATACTGGATGCACATTAAAGATATTTAACGCAGTGCCGATCATGAAAATAGCAACTATTACCTGCATGATGATTTGCGCAGTTATAGAGAGTTGAAATAACGATCCAAACCACCCGAGCAAGAATCCAAGCCCTGTATAGGCGATCAGTTTTGTTAGAAGAAATGCTAATATAGGTAACACGTTACCTGACTTTTTTAGTTTATCTTTTAATTTTTCTTCTTCTCTCTGTGCAATAGTTGCAGCCAGCAAGCCTCCTTGTACAGCAAGACAGGTAAGCCCTCCTGTTAAAAGACCAGTAAGAAAAATCGTCCAGAGATTTACAGTTTCAGGACTCACCGTAGCCGGTGTTTGAGCACTTCCAATACTGAGTATTCTTATGAAAAGGTATCCAATTATTAAGCAGACAGCTGCTACTGCAATTATTAATGGTGTTGGTGTTTTAGACCCTTTCATATATCTATACATTTACTCTTTTTAGAAGTAATGAATTCGATACTACAGAAACAGATGAAAGAGCCATAGCAACAGATGCAAAGATAGGATTCAAAAGTATGCCTGAGAATGGATATAAAACACCCATAGCTACCGGAATAAGAACCACATTGTAACCAAATGCCCAAAATAAATTCATTTTGATAGTTCTCATGGTTTTCTTCGACAGTTCAATTGCTGACGAAACAGATTTAAGGTCTTTGTTAATTAGGGTGATATCTGCTGCTTCAATTGCGACATCTGTTCCAGAGCCCATTGCTATACCTATATCCGCGGCTGCCAGAGCGGGAGCATCATTTATTCCATCCCCCACCATTGCAACTTTTGCGCCAGTTGCTTGAATTTTTCTTACTTCAGCTTCTTTTTGATCTGGGAGTACTTCTGCCAAGACACGATTAATACCAAGTTTTTGAGCAATAGCATCTGCAGTTCTATGGTTATCCCCTGTGATCATTACAACATCTATTCCTCGTTTCTGCAATGCTTTCACTCCAGCCTTTGCAGTTTCTTTTACAGTATCTGCAACACCCACAAGACCTATCAGTTTTCCGTTCACAGCCAACAGCATGACTGTTTTTCCTTCATTTTCGTATTTACTCAGCAATTCATTTGCAGTTTGATAGTCAACTTTCTCCCTCTCCATGAGCCTTCGGTTACCGAAATACACTTTATCTTTTCCAACCGTACCTTCGACTCCATGTCCTGCAATTGCTTTAAATTTTGTTACTTTTTCGAGTTCTAGCTCTTCCTCTTCAGCCTTCTTAACTATAGCTTCGGCAAGCGAGTGTTCTGAGCCTTTTTCAATTGATGCAGCTATTCTTAAGATTTTTGATTCTTTAACTTTACCTAAAGAAACGACATCAGTTACATCAGGTTTTCCATGAGTCAAGGTTCCCGTCTTATCAAATACAACTGTATTAATTTTATTTGCTGTTTCTAAGCTTTCAGCATCACGAATCAAAATTCCCTTTTCAGCACCTATACCAGTTCCCACCATAATTGCGGTAGGTGTTGCTAGCCCCATTGCACATGGACACGCGATTATTAAAACTGCTACCGTGTTAAGCATTGCAAATAGGAATGCTGGTTGTGGACCAAATATATACCAAATTCCAAAAGTTGTAAAAGAAAGCATAATTACAATCGGAACGAAGTAAGAAGAGACTGCATCAGCAAGTTTTTGAATAGGTGCTTTAGATCCTTGTGCTTCTTGCACAAGCTTTATTATCTGAGCAAGCATAGTTTCAGATCCAATCTTCATTGCTTTGTAGGTAAACGTACCTGATTTATTTATTGTAGAACCTATAACAGTATCTCCTTTGGTTTTATCAACAGGGATACTTTCTCCAGATATCATTGATTCGTCAATTGAAGAGTCCCCCTCAAAAACTACGCCATCTACAGGTATTTTTTCTCCTGGTCTAACTCGAATTACATCTCCAACCTGTACTTGCTCAATTGGAATATCAATATCCTTTCCATTCCTCACAACCCTAGCTGTTTTTGCTTGAAGACCAACAAGCTTTTTAATTGCCTCTGAAGTTCCTGTCTTTGCTCTCGTTTCTAGATATCTTCCTAAAAGGACTAACCCAATCACAATAGCTGATACATCAAAAGAAGGCATTGCTTCCATTCCTAATTTCATTGGAATCTCTGGAAACACAGTGACAAACAATGAGTAGAAATATGCAACAGTTGTTCCTAACGCAACTAAAGTATCCATGTTAGATGTTCGATGCTTTAACGCTGCGATTGCAGTTCTGTAAAACTCTGCTCCTGCCCAAAATTGTACAGGGGTTGCTAGTAAAAGCTGTATCCAAAAGTTTTGGAGAAAAACTGGAGCAGTACTCATAATACCCGGGAAACTTCCCCACAAAATTAATGCACCGAGAAGAAGACTAATGAATACTTTACTTCTGAGTTGAGATAAGTCTTTTTCTTTCTCTGCTTTAAGTTCTTCCTCATTTTGATCTTCAAGCTCTAATGTATATCCCGTTGTAGCAACAGAGTTGGCTAATTGTTGTGAAGTACAATTTTCTGTATCAAATGTAACTGTAGCTCTTTCAGTAGCAAGATTAACAACAGCATCTGTAACTCCTGGTACTTTTTTTAAGGCACGTTCAGTAACCTTTACACATGAGGCACAACGCATACCGCGAATAGGAAATGACTGTTTAATTTCTTTCATACTATTCAACAACTATTTTTCCATGGAACATATTCATGCCACATGCAAATTCATAACTGCCACTTTCTTTTGGATTCACAACAATGGAAACTTTTCTGTTTAAAGGGAGATATTTTCGAATTTTAAATTCAGGAAGTACCACTTCTTCAAGACAGGTACTGGAATCACGGCGAAAAAAGTTTATAGTTGTCTTCTTTCCTTTAGGGATAGAAATTACTCTGGGTGAGTACCCTCCATCAACAGCTATATCTACGCTATTTGTGCTTACTACAACTGCTTCCTCATCTTTTCTCATCAAGAAGAACCAGTAAGTAAATACTATTCCTCCAATACTAAATAATCCAACAAATATTTTATCTAATTCCATAGTTATCCCCTTGGAAGAGATGCCACTTGCACCTCTTCTAAAAAGATTACTGATCGAAACCCCAATCCTTTTGCCATTGCATCATCATTTCTATTTCTCTTGTTTGAGCAGAGATGATATCATCAGCTAAGTCCTTGATTTCTTGATGTCCTGCATTTTCTTGAGCTGATCTTGCCATATTAATAGCACCTTGATGATGTCTAATCATGCTAGAAATAAAGATTTTGTCGAAGTCATCATCTGTCTTTCCATCAAGAGAATTCATCATATCTTGCATACTCATGTTCATCCCTGGATATGAAGTGTATTTAGTTACAGAGGTATTAGATTCCGTCGGAGTAGAATTTTGCATACTCTGGTTAGACATTACAAATCCAGTAACAAGTACTCCGATAACTAACCCTATTATCCCGTAGAAAATTGGTTGATTTTTAATATTGGTTCACCCCCTTACTTATTTACTCTTTTGAATAATGTAACTAATTCAGAAACAGCTTTGTCTTCTTCGTTCTTGAATTGATGAGTAACATGAGTTGTTAAATGCCTTTCAAATAAAACAGTATCAAGACTTCGGAGTGAATTTTGAATCGCAAGGCTTTGATTGAGAAGATCTATACAATATTCATCGTTATCAATCATTCTCTGCAGGCCATCTAGTTGTCCTTTGATAATATTGATGCGCTTTTGTGCTTTTACTTTTACATCTTCATAGTGAGATTTCATATTATGAGCATATACCCCTTAGGGGTATATGTCAAGTAATAAGAACGCAAGAAAATTTACACCACATTAGCTTCTAAAAATAGAAGAATTATTACAGAAAAAATATACAGCTCTTTGTGTGACCCCACGGGAATTCGAATCCCGGTTTTCAGGATGAGAACCTGATGTCCTAGGCCTCTAGACGATGGGGCCGTCAAATTGGCTCTTCAGATTATATCAAAAAGGGAGAAATATTAAAAAGATTTCGCGCTGAAGATAATATACAGACAACCCTGAGCTATTTCTAGCCGAAAGTCATTTGTATAGGAGCATGCTCCTAATATCCTCAGCGCGTTTTGCTCCTAGCTGGAAATTGTGAAGTGATCACCTCCCTCTTCATTGTTGAAATCGTCCAACAAATCCCAGGGGATATACCCCTCAAGACTGTTGTCTGGATCTCCCAAGGAGAGGTACAGCGGAACTTCACCTTCCGTTGAGTTGGGCTCCACGATAATGTGGTGCACCCCCGTCATCGGATCTGTTGTGAACAGTAGAATGCAACCCACTTGAGGAGGTGTTGCGTCGGGGAGAAGGCATCGTTCACCTTCAAACCCAACAATAAAATCCACTGACACTTGATCCCCCATCCCAACTAGAGGAAGCACACGCTTCCCTCTGTAACGAAGAATTTGAGAACCCACCGACCTCCAGTAAGTTGATAGAAGAAAGTCAGCTTTCCTTCAACTGACTTCTTCCACCCTTCAGGAAGGAAGCGTAAAATCAACTGCCCTCCTAGGTTCTCAACCGGCAAGCCCATCAAACGGAGATCATCCGTCAGACAAGGCTTTCTCCCAAACGCATGCTGATGCGCTGGGAGAAAGAAAAAGAGACGCTCTTCCACAAGCACTCCTTTTACTGCGGGCAATGTTACCCAGACAAGAGATAGAAATCTTCTCTCTGGGTAACATTGATATATTCCGTATAGAACGGGGAATAAAGAAAATAAATCCAGCTAAGATATAAATGTGCAATTTGCTATACAGCAAAAAATAGTAAAAAAAAACAACTGTCCCAAAAGTTGGGTTTTCGGCCTAACCGAAACCACCTTTTGTTCTAGTTGCTCTTTAGTATACAGTGTTAACTTAATACTTGTCAATATACTATAAGTTACAATTATATATATGTTTTTTAAAGAATAAAAGTATCACAGAGTATGGTTGGAGAAAGATAATTCTGGCAATATATGAAATATATAGTAAAAAATTACAAGATGCTGAAAATGAGGGCCTAAAAAATTACTTCCAGACCCTCATAAAAGTATAGTAATAGTGAGATGCGTAGCACACTATTCTTATATTCCTTAAATAGATAAAGAATATGAGGAGGGAGAGACAACCTCCTCAATAAGTTCAGCTCAGACGAGGAAAGGAATCCTTCCGATGCCCAGCTTCTCTCAGTGGAGAAAGAAGTGGTTCAAGTCCAAAGAATAGCTTGTTCTACACTTCCTCCCAGTCTTTCTTGCGTAACTGTAGGAAAACAAATCCTGCAGCCACTACTATGTGGAATGTTTGCTCCAACTCATCCTCGTGCTTCCCACCTGCAAAAGCAAGCAGAATTACGAAGAGACAAATCACCAGAGCCTTGATGACCACTCTTAGGTCCTTTCCTTACGGTACCAATATCCAATTTGTACATAATGAGGTCTCCCCTCTCACCATGTACAGTCTGTATGCACAGTACTCAAAATTTAAATACTCTCAATACAGACTGTACACGCCTCATCACTTTTAAACATCTTGAAAAGCGCTCTTTTCAAGAATGGTTACAAGTATAAAACAAAATTGTGAAGTGTCAAGAGAAATGCAGGGTGTTAAATCAGCAATTATTCTGCAGGAGTAGGTTGTAGATGGGTCAAATTCTTATTTATTGCTTTTTCTCCTTTTACTTCTTTAAATCCAGGTAAAGATTTTGTTAACGCTACTTTCAAAACATCATCCATATGATTTACAAACACAAATCGTAAATCTTTAATTACTTCTTTTGGCACATCCTCTAAATCCTTTCTGTTTTCTTTTGGCATAATAATTGTTTTAAGGCCTGCTCTGTGAGCTGCAATTACTTTTTCTTTTACTCCACCAATCTCAAGAACTCTCCCGCGTAAAGTAACTTCGCCAGTCATCCCTACCAAATGATTTGTAGGGATTTTTGTAAGTGCTGACACAATAGCTGTGGTAATTGCAGCACCTGCTGATGGACCATCTTTTGGTACGGCTCCTTCTGGAACGTGGACATGAATATCTAATTTTTCATAGAAATCTTCTGCTAGTCCTAGCTTCTTTGCACGTGAGCGCACATAAGAAAGTGCGGCTTGAGCAGATTCTTTCATAACATCTCCTAATTTACCTGTTAACGTAAGCCTCCCTTTTCCTGGCATCAGAGCAATCTCAATAAAGAGAATATCCCCGCCTACTTCAGTATATGCAAGACCTGTTGAGATACCTACTTCATCTTTCTTCTCTGCAAATGTAGAAGCAAATTTCTCAGGCCCTAGATATTTAGGTACTTTCTTCTGAGTAATATCTACTTTTGCTTTCTTTCCATTTGCAACATTTCGTGCAATTTTTCTCATAACAGTTGCTATCTCTCTTTCCAGACTTCTTACTCCAGCTTCTCTTGTATATCTTCGAATAATATGGCGAATTGCACTATCTTCAAGCTTTATATTCTCTGGTTTCAAACCGTGTGATTCTCGTTGTTTTTTAACTAAGAACTCTTTTGCAATATGGAACTTCTCATCTTCTGTGTATCCTGCAAAACGAATAATCTCAAGACGATCTCTGAGTGCAGGAGGAATAGTATCTAACATATTTGCAGTAGTAATAAACATTACATCAGATAAATCAAAGTCTACATCTAAGTAATGATCTCCGAATTTATCATTTTGTTCAGGATCAAGTGCTTCAAGTAATGCAGCAGTTGGGTCTCCTCTAAAATCTGCACCAACTTTATCAATTTCATCTAACATGAACACAGGATTTTTTACTCCAGCATCTTTAATACCTTGGATGATTCTTCCTGGTAATGCACCAACATAGGTTCTTCTGTGTCCACGGATCTCTGCTTCATCACGAATACCACCAAGTGATAACTTTACAAACTTTCTATTAAGAGATTTTGCAATAGATTTACAAATAGAGGTTTTACCTACTCCTGGAGGTCCTACGAAACAAAGAATAGGCCCTTTCATTTTTCCTGAAAGCTTATGAACAGCCAAGTACTCAATAATTCTTTCTTTTACTTTTTCAAGTCCATAATGTTCTTCATTGAGTACTCCTTCAGCTTTCTTCATATCAAGCGTAGTCTTTGTTTTTTTATTCCACGGGAGTGCTACCAACCACTCAAGATAATTTCTAATATATCCAGCTTCTGGATTATATGGAGTTGTTTGTTGGAGTTTCCGAAGTTCTTTTCTTGCTTTTTCCTCTACATCTTTTGGCATTCCTGCTTTTTTAATTTTCTCAAGCAGTTCACGAGTTTCTCCACCTTCATCTGATTCACCAAGTTCTTTTTCTATTGTTTTAAGTCTTTCGCGTAAAATAGCATCTTTTGCTGTTTTCTCAAATTGTTCTTGTGTTTTAGAAGCAATTTTTCTTTCGAGCTCAAGAACTTTTACTTCACGAGATAAAAACTCTGAAACTTTATCTAATCTACTTTTTATATCTATTGTTTCAAGAATTTCTTGTCTTTCACTTCCTTTTATATCTAATGTAGAGGCAATCTGATCTGCTAACTCACCAGGAGTAATCTCAGACATGATATTCATAAATACTAAGAAGTCTGCTTGTTTTCCATAATTAAGCGCTTTCTTAAACTCACTAATAAGATGGTTTGTAAGTGCTTTTACTTCAGGTTCTGTAGACTGTGACTCTTCAATCTCTTCTACTTCTGCTAAAAAGTAGTTCCCTTTATCTTCATAGGAGTGTACTTTTGCTCTGTTCAGTCCTCTTACCAGTGCATTTACTTCTCCATCAGAGCGAATCATGCGCTCAATATGAGAGACAGTACCCATTGTATATAAATCTTCTGGATTTGGGTCATTCTGTCGTGGATTCTTTTGGAGAACAAAACAAACCACTCTTTCTCCAGAAAAAGCAGATTCAAGAGCAGCAAGACTTTTAGGCCTTCCAAACGTCAAGATACTTTCTGTACGAGGAAACACAATGCCGTCACGAATTGGAATAACTGGTACTAATTTAGTTTTGGGATTTTGATCCGTATTCATAATTTATGATGTTAGCAGTGTAACATTCTGTTTGCTAATTGTCAATAGAGTGAGTGTAAGAAAATTACTATAAATCATATAAATATCTTACGAGAGATAATAGTACAATATATTTATAAAATAAACGTAAGAATTCCCCAATTAATCTCTTGACAATAGATATATTTCTTGCGTACAATGAAAAGCTTCGTAAGTATTGAGAGCTATACTTTCTACTTTACCCAGGCCAAACCACAAATTTTTTTGGAGTACTATGAATAAACAATTACTTATATTATTGTCTATTGTTTTTATTGACCTTGCAGGGTTTGGGGTCGTTATTCCTTTAATTCCTAAATTAGTCGAAGACTCAGGAGGAGGACCTCTTCTTGTGGGGGTTGTTATTGCGTTATACTCTCTTTTCCAATTCCTTTTTACTCCAATCTGGGGAAGGCTATCAGATAAGTTCGGAAGAAAACCAATCCTTGCACTTACCATGTTCCTTAATGTATTTGCGTACGGAATAATCTGGCTTGCTCCAAATCTTTGGATTTTAATTCTGGGACGTATTCTCGGAGGCATAGGTACTGGTAACTTACCTGTTGTCTATGCATATATTGCAGATACTTCACAGTCTCATGAACGTACAAAAAGGATGTCTCTTGTTGGCGCATTTTTTGGACTTGGGTTTATTGTAGGACCATTTATTGGAGGAGTAACTTCTGGTGAGTACGGTCTCCATTTTCCATTCTTACTTACTGCAGTTCTTTCACTTATTAACGCAATATTCGTTACTCTTATGTTGCCTGAATCAAATAAGAATCTACAGAAACATATTAAGATTGAGTTTATCAATATAAAGGTTATAAGAAATGTTATGGAACCAAAAAATATTGGATTCTTAATATTCTTGTTCTTCCTCATGAACGCATCTCTTGCTTTAATTATCGGGGTATTACCATTATTCTCCGAAGCAGTATTTAACTGGTCTACCGTTGAAAATGGGTATTACTTTATGGCGATTGGTGTAGCATCATTCCTTACCCAGATGTTCTTTATACGCTGGTTACTGAAATGGTGGGATGAAGTATTCCTCATAAAAGTAGGTATGGTTATATTTGGAATTGCAACACTCTTTATAGGGCTTGCGTTTAATGAATTCATTCTTTATCTTGCAGGAGGTCTTTCTGCTGTAGGCTTCTCACTCATGAATGCTAATGTCCAAGGACTTATCTCTCTTGAATCAGATGCATCTGAACAAGGAGTAGTTATGGGCGTTACTCAAAGTGTTGCTGCACTTGCACGCGTCGCAGGTCCTCTTATTGGCGGTGTTCTTGCTGAAGCAATACTTCCACTTCCCTACTTTGTGTCAGCGGTCTCAATTGGAATAGTTTTCATTTGGGGATACAAACACCTCAGATTTATGAAACCAAAACAATAGTTTTTCTTCTTTACATTTCTCTTTCATCTATCATACACATCTTGTTATATTCACCTTTACAATAAATACCAAGCAATTAAGAAAGGGGGTGAAAAAATGAGTTTAATTATTACCTTAATACTTGCAGGATTAGTTGGATGGGTAGCATCCATGATCATGAATACTGATGGTCAGATGGGATGGATCACAAACATCATTGTTGGAGTAATCGGAGGATTTTTAGGAACAACCTTACTCGGATTTATTGCACCAGCAACACCAACTGATAATGCATTTAGTATTCCAGGAATCATTGTAGGAATACTCGGCGCATGTCTTGCACTGTTCATATGGAAACTAATCGCTGGAAGAAGTACCGTGTAAAAGCGATAAAATAGGCCAAGTCAAGTTCATTTGATTTGGCTTATTAATTTTTAATAAATAGAAATTAATACTTAGAAGTTACTCTGAATATACTGATCAACATAATTGTCAGTAATAAATGTTTGTTGCGCTTTTTCACAGACATCCTTTTCTTCCTCTGGATAATTATCACACTGAACAAATCTTAAACTAAAGGTAAAATATTCTGTTTGATTATTCTTAGGTCTTGCATATGCATACTGAATATAAATACTTCCTGCTGCTCCCTCAGTAATTTTTGTAACACAGTATTCATGACTATTTACTCTCATCTCTACTGTTTGACCTGCTCTATCTGTCTGTGAACCTCCTTCAGTACAGTGGTATTGTTCATTTTCAACTCTTCTTTCTGGTGGCCAATCTACAGCAGAGATATAAGGGGTAGGTAATTGGGAAGAAGAAGATGCAACAACAGACGGTTGCATATCTGAAATAACAGGAGGATTAGCAGGTGTTGGAGAAGGAGTAACTTGAGATAGATTTGGTTTCTGAGAAAGAAAATACCATCCTGCTAAACCCACAATTATTACTGCAAAGATAACAACAAAAACCCATATCTTTCTCATAAATTCATTATACTTCTTACCTACTACATTTCAAGCATATCAAGGAGTTTATATACAAGTATAGTTACTACTGTGAAGTGAAAAAGGTAAGCGCAGCAAAATAGAGGGCAACAAACAAAATTATAGAGATCACAACAATTGCCATCTCTTCTTTCAAATTAAAATCTCTTCCTTCTGGAACTTCCCAATAATACTTCATGTATTGAAAGTATAGCATAGGATGTCTTTTCCTAATCATACTCGGAGATAATACAAAAGGAAATTATTCTGTTTGCATCAAATCACGAATTTTACGAACAGTATTTACATTTCTTGCAGTCATGAGTTTGTAAACACGGGTACCAATAAAATTGCGTAGTTTAGTTTTGGAATAATTAATACGATCATAGTTCCAGATTACTGCTCCTTTTGTATAGATAAGATGGTCAACATCAGGATTCACTTGGATTTCATCTAAGATAGTTGGATAATCTACTTCATCCCATAAAAACAAAACATCTGTACGCATATCTGTATCATTGACCCACTCTTTTGGAATATCTTCTACCACTTTTTCTATGTGGTCTTTAGTCCGTATAACAACAGGCACATTGAGTCCAAAATTATCTTGAATACATTTCTCAATAGCATGTACAAGACTTGTCTCTGATTTAGTAGATGAAAAAATAACATTCCCGGTATTAATATATGTTTTAACATCTTTAAACCCTAGAGAGTCAAAACATTCTTTTAATTTAGCCATGCTAATACTATTATTACCACCAACATTGATTCCTCGTAATAATGCTACATATTTCATATATATAGGTAAACTATATTTTGGCTCATTGCTTTAAAATGAATATTTACCATATAATGAGTATATACTATATAATATTGACTATAGGATTATATTATGATATACTTCCCTTTGGTTTGCAGATAGTATGTTAGTACTTCTGCTTATATTAGAACAGTTTTGTTTGATTAAGATAAAGATATCCAGTTATGTTTTACTCATTAGTATCTTTTACCTCATTTAATAAGACCTCACTTAAGCAGAGATAGTAACATATTATATATACCCATTTTATGTACAAAAAACAATACAAAAACAAACCAAAGACAAAGTATGCCAAATTTCCTGATAGAAAAAAAGGGAATGGTATTCACAAAGGAAGAGCGATTAAAAAGCTTGATGTAAATTTATTTATTAAAAAAGCATCACAGAACAATCAGATTACTCCGTATACCTCTTCAAAATCATATGCAGATTTTGATCTTACCGATATCTTAAAAAAGAATATTCTTTCTCACGGATATACGAATCCAACTCAAATTCAGGAGCAAGCAATACCTCACTTACTTGAAGGAAAGGATGTTATTGGTATTTCAAATACAGGAACAGGAAAAACTGCAGCATTTCTTATCCCTCTTATCAATAAAGTATATGTAAATAGACAAGAAAAAGTCCTTATCATAACCCCTACAAGAGAATTAGCAGTTCAAATTGCAGAAGAATTTGACTCTTTTGTCAAAGGCATGAATCTAAACCTCGTTCTGTGTATTGGTGGAGCAAATATAAATAGACAGGAAAAAGAGCTCTACCGTAATCCGCAGTTTGTCGTAGGAACACCAGGAAGAATTAAAGATTTAATTGAACGAAAAAAACTCCATCTAGATCGTTTTCATACTATTGTGCTTGATGAAGTAGATAGAATGGTAGATATTGGGTTTATCCGAGATATTAAATATTTTATCTCTCTTCTTCCTAAAAATCGCCAGTCATTGTTTTTCTCTGCAACAATTTCTGCAAAAGTAAATGAGATTTTACATAGTTTTGTAACAAATCCAGTTACTGTATCGGTAAAGCAGCAAGAGACATCAGAAAATGTTGATCAGGATATTATTCGGATAAAAGGAAACAACAAAAAAATAGACACATTACATGATTTATTAATAAATAAAGAGTTTGATAAAGTTCTTATCTTTGGCCGTACAAAATGGGGAGTAGAAAAACTTGCACGAGAACTTGTAGCGAGAGGGTTTAGCGCAACTGCTATTCATGGAAATAAAACACAAGGACAACGTCAACGAGCACTCGATCAATTCAAAAGAAATGATGTGAGTATACTCCTTGCAACTGATGTTGCATCACGAGGTTTGGATATACAGAATGTAACGCATGTGATTAATTACGATGCACCAGAATCATATGACGATTATGTCCATAGAATTGGAAGAACTGGACGCGCAGGTAAAAAAGGAATAGCACTCACATTCGTAGAATAACCTTTTGGATCTCTATGCCTACAGTCCCTCTATTCCATATCTTAGGTTGATGCCCACTTATTTTTTCCATTATCTGTATCAGTACCTGGCAATCCTTTACTGTTTGCTCATCTAATGTTGCGATATATTCTTTAACAGAAACCTTATTTGGAACATCTTTGACTATATCCACCATATTTTGATAATATCACAAGAGATACAATTTAATATTTTGTAAAGTTGTTAAAATGTATATAATTAGTTTTTGACAAACACTATGAAAAATATTTCCGGTGGCACCGCCCACAAAATGCCAGAAGATTTACAGAAAGCCTTATCCTCGAACGCAGCTGTAGTGAAAGCGTGGGAAGACCTTACTCCATTAGCGCGCAATGAATGGATTTGCTGGGTAACTTTTGTAAAAAAAGAAGAGACGAGACAACAACACGTTGAGAGAGCGTACAAAGAAATCAAAGAAGGAAAACGCAGACCTTGTTGCTGGATAGGTTGTATCCACCGTACAGATAAAAAAATAAGCCCTTCAGTACAATACGTACTAAGCAAACGTAAATCTCCAAAGACTTCTTAAACTCGATATTCCCAGATCAGAAGACTTTATAGATGATCTTCCTCATCGAGAAGTGCATCCTCTTTTGTTTTATGAACAGTCCCATCTTTATGATGAGCAGGACTATAAATAGTATAAAGCCTCAGACTATTATCAGCTGAGGTATTTATAATATTATGTGTTACTCCTGCAGGAATAATTATTACTACCCCGTCTGATAATAAATATTCTTCTCCGTTCAAAACAGCTTTACCTTCTCCTTGTTCAACCCTGAAGAATTGATCTCCGTCATCATGAATCTCTTCTCCTATTTCTTCATTAGGTAAAAGAGTCATTACAACGAGTTGACTATGAGGAGCTGTATATAAGACTTCACGAAAATTTTCATTTTGTAGAGTCTTCTCTTCGATATTAGTTGTATACCCTGCCATTTTATATCACCTCCTTTAACCTATCTATTCAAGAATACCAAATATAAATTAAAAATACTTGTGAAAAGTATAAGTATTCAATAAGAAATATATAACTACGCTTGTTATTTATACTCAAACTTATTTTTTGCTTCCATGAAGTCAGATTTATCTCTTGTAGAGCTATTTAACTCTCCTTGGTCAATTAGTCCGTTATATGTGAAATTACTTGATCCTAGAAACATTGTTCCGGGAAAATCACCGCCTTGATTCATTTCAGGTTTGTTATAAATTAAGTACATTTTCCCATGCTCATCTGAATTAGTTAATTTTATTTGTAGAGAACTGTCTATTATTTTTTCTTCGAAGATTTTGTATGCCTGTTGAGACTCAGGATTATCGAAAACTTGTGTTTCATTAAATAGTTTTGCAAACCCTTCAAAATATTTAGTCTTTTGTTCAGTCCGAGAAACATATGTGTCCCAGGATTGAAATCTTTCGAGATCGACAGGCTTTCCCGTTTTTTGTTGCATGGCTATAATATTAGGCACTGCATTTGGATCAATTTGTTTACCGACTAGAATTCTTACTTTTTTATCTTTTAGATGCTGAGCCATAAGCTCAAAACCGGAAAAATAGAAGTAACCTACCTGAATATCAATTTGGTCAGACGTTGACAATGCATTAATGAGGGCTTGGTGCATTGTTTGATTTTGGTTATCTATAAGTGTCATATTATTTTTTCTTATTATTCACAAATTTCTCAATATCTTCCATTTTATATCTTCTGTCACCACGTTTGCTTATCTTTATTGCAGGAAGTTTGCCTTCTTTATCCCATTTACGAAGTGTAGCCGGGTTTACTCCTAATAACTCAGCCGCTTCTTTTATCCGTAACAGTTTGAGAGAGTCAGCCATATCTTGTAGTTAATTGTAATAACTTACATATATTGTAGCGGAAAAACAAGTAATATACCACAGAAAGACAGTATTAAATTATGGCATAAAAGCTAAAGAAGCAATGCATTCTGATATACTTTAATTTATGGCAATTATTAAAGATACATATACACAAAAAGAGTTTAAAAGGAATAAACTGATTCTTCTAATCATTAAGGGGATAATTGGGGTTACTTATCTCTGGATAACATATGCTTTTGTCTTGATGATCCAACAGACCTCATTTTCAATAATTGGTATTATTATTGCTTCAGTTGTCTGCTTTATTGCTTTTAGAGTTATCCAATCCCTTGAAAAACAAAATAGAAAAGATATGAAAAGGAATAATAATTCATGGGGTAAAGGCTCAGAAGCTGAATCAATAGTTGGAAAATCTCTTAGTGAGTTAACAGACGAGTATAAAGTTATTGAAGATTTGAACACTGGTCACGGGAATATCGACTTTATAGTAATTGGACCAACAGGAATATTAACTATAGAAGTAAAAGCAACAAAAGGTAATATACGCTATAGTAACGAACAGTTGTGCATAAATGGAGCGCCACTCGAAAGAGATTACCTACGTCAAGCAGAGGCTGAAAGATATTGGGTATATAAGGAGCTTAATCAGCATTTTAACAGACAATATAACGTAGTAGGGCTATTAGAGTTTCCCAATGGCTATATTGATAAATCAACAATAAAAGGACCAGTAAGAGATAACCTTTGGATCGGAGAAGGAAGTTTTCATCACTACCTGATTAAAAATTCTAGAAACTATTTATCACAAGAAGAAATAAACAATATTTATGAATTTTTATCCTCTAAAAAACTAAATCAATCATCATTATAAATAGGGTTCTAATCCGTATTAACCGGGTGAAATTGAATAAAAACTACCGTAGCCTTATTATTCAGTATTTGAGGGTGTGAATGACGAGAGCAGCGTTGCGATGCTGCCCGTCTTGGCTGGCTCTAGTTGACTATGTTGGAACGTATTACAGAAACCAGTTATTTGTCTTCGCAAATTAAATTCTTTTCTCAATGAGTTTTTTTTGAACAACGAATTCGTTCTTTCAACCAAATTATAGATGAATTTGTTGAGACTAAAAAGTGATGGAGAATTATGTCTAAAGAGAATAGAAGTTATATATGCAATTTAATTAAATTTGGCTCATCCTTCCAATAATTGATCTATATAGTTATAATCTGAGCACAAGAGCAATACATCATAACAATGAAGGAAGAAATAATGAAACAATCTATATCTACTGTCCAATGCACTTTGGAAGTAAAATTCATCTCCGATGATGATCATATTTACCATTTTGATGACTCATGGAACGTAACAGTAGACAACTTCAAGTTTTCGAAAGTGAATGATGATAAGTTATGTGTGGAATTTACAATCCAAACCCAGCTACATAAAACTGAGGATGATGGATTAAAGGTTACAGTTCTTCCGCATGAAGGATTGGATGAGTTCAAGCCTGAACTTGAAAAACTAGAAATAATACTCGATGTAATGACGCTACACTCAGGTATTCCTCTTGCTATTGTAGACGGATCGTATAAGTTTCGCGGAGGGGGCTATATTTCAAGCTCAAATCCAGTGACTAACAATTCTACATTACATGACATAACTGGACTAGAAAAAAGGTATAAGAGTCTATTACAGAATAATGATTTAACAAATGCAGTCAGATTTTATAGATTAGCCCTTATTGATAAAGAATATAGTGGGAAGAGTGTCAAGTTTTGGGCTTCACTTGAGGCTCTTTATAAAAAAGAACGAGAAAAGGTAGGAACAATTTGGAATAAATTGAGTATAGAAGAACAGAATAAATTATTGAAGGTGATTGAATCGTTAGGTATTGATGAAGGCTTAAGAGAAAAATTAATAAACTCTTTGAAGTTTCAGAAAATCTTGACTGAAAAAGAGATGCTAAGCAAAAGTATTAAACTCATGAACACCAATGGAGATATGCCTCAAGAAGATATAAAAAACCTTATAAGACTCTGGTCGAAACCTCGTAATCTATCTGCTCATGGAGAGCGTATTAAGAGAGATGATGAGGAGCGACAAGATGCAGTTGATGATTTAGATGACACGATTGAGATTCTACTTCAAAGCAAAGTCAATCCTTCAATGCATGCGTACTTTATTGGTCATCCACAAGATATTGAGGGTGCTTTTTGGGATACAGACGATCATACCATCAGTAAAATCTCTGCGGAATGTTGGGTAAAACCTACCCAATGGGGATTGTACTTATTAGAAAACATTGGTAAGTATAAGAATAATGATAATGGTCCATTAATCTATGTATCACATGACCAAATAATAGAGATTTCTAAAGACATAAAGTCTGAGCTAAGTGGCATTGATCATCTTCCAGATGATTATAAAAAAGCTATCACAAAAATCCAAGAAAAATTAAATCAACAAGACAGAGAGTAAATGTATCTTTATATTGTAAATAGTCTTAGCGAGAGAACAATCCCTATCATCAGGATTCCAGTAATTAACAAAGCTTGTTGTAAATAGAGAAAAAATCCGGTAGGCTTGGCTGACATCCTAGCAAGAGATTGTGATTCCTTATTCATTTTCTCTAATCTAGTAAAAGCCTTTTCAGGATCTTTTGTAAAAATACCTTCACTATATTTATCACTACGAGTATTTTCTTGCTCAGCCCAGTTATTAAAGAATTTTACTTCAATTATTAAGTGTATTAAACCAGA
>Ga0265293_10005992_pt1 | contig 19793 bp, 21 predicted proteins | sample Munlanlewell138R_FD_192505 | JGI IMG/M metagenome (GOLD analysis project Ga0265293, IMG submission 192505) | Leachate microbial communities from a municipal landfill in Southern Ontario, Canada - Leachate well 138R | ecosystem: Engineered > Solid waste > Landfill > Unclassified | place: Canada... | reverse complement strand
CGGGTTCTCCTACAATAAGACAAATACCTCTATTATCAAGCATATATTTAAGTCGTGAGTCCAGCTCCTTCATATCTTGACTTGCATAAAGTTTATCAGTAGATATTTCCTTATCAAAAGGATTAAATTTTAATCCGAAATACTGTCTGTACATTAATTGTTACCCCCCATCATATCACTAAAAGATATAGGATTTTTAGTATGTGCTGTATTGATTGCAGAGGATTCGGGTTTTGCATCGTAATCTTTGTTTTTTCTTCTATTCCTCTTAAATTTTCTCATGGTGTGAGCATTATCATGAAAACGTACCATTTTTGCTTCACCAACTTTTCTGCCGTCTTCGTATAAAGGAAAGATTTTAGTCGCATCATTTAGCCACTCAGGTTCATATCTTATCTCTATCCTATGCCCTGCAAATTTTACATCCGTTTCATAAAGGATATTGTCAATTTGAATAGTATCATCATTTTTAACCTTTCTTGTAACTCTAAGGAGAAAATTTTCATTTATTCTTCCAATGTTTGTTACTAAATTTGCTTTCGAAACCTGCGATATTAATACATCATGAGGAGATAAACCGTTTAATCCGCTATGAGCTTTCCTTTTGTAATCATCTTCCAGCCATTTAAAATATCTTTCATAGAGAGATCTTCAATATACCTGTATAAAGTAGATCTGGAAATATTTGAAGGATTTATTAAGCTGTCTGATACCATTTGTTCATAAAGTATTGTTACAGGTATCTCTAGGATTGACTTTAATTCTTTTTATTATCTCTTCTCCTAATTCCATTGTAATCTTTCTGTACTTGCCTTTATCGCTTCTTGTTCCTCTTATTAAACTTTCAAGTCCTTTTTTGTTGTAATCGCATAACCAAGATTCCAAAGTTTTGTAAGAATAGTTTCTCATGCCGTAATAGGGCATATCAATAGGAGAAGAGGCAACTTGTTTAAAGTATTCAGTGTTATTAGAAACTTGTCCGTTTAGAACAGGTCCTAATATTGAAAATCTATTTAATGCTATTGCATTTTTAGTTTTCTCATCCATTTTTCATCCTCCTAAGCTTTAATTTTTAATTTATTCCTTATGTAATCATTTTATATTTTTTAATTTGCTGCTCCAATTGGGAATGTAGTGTTGCAAATTAAAACTTGTGGAGGACTTCATTTTAAAAAGTTTTTATGCTATTATATTTTGAGAGGTCATGAAAGATTTTCCGGTTATATTTGAAAAGCTTTCAATAAATACATGGGGATGTATGGCATGAACCTTTTCAAGGAAGTCTTTGACCCATATCTGATTCTCTGGGATTTTATTTTTCATGATAAATTCCGGAGATATCAGATTTAATCCGTATTGTATCAGCTTTCGATTCTTAATTATCGTCTTTTGTAGTAGTTTATGTGTCTTCTACTTATTGTCGATAAGTCAATACTTATCATATGAATTAGTCTGTTTAAGGATATTCCGCCTTGATAAAGCTCATGTAATATATTTAATATATCTATTCTTGAATATTGAAAACCTTGCAGGCAAAACACGGGAAGCATTGATACGGTTCTGCCGCATATGGGACAAATATATCTGCAGATATATATGATACTGGTAAAGGACTTGTTGATAAATAATTTTTTATAAAAACTATGTTTTTTTAATTTTACAGGCATTGAACAGTCGTGAAATGGACATCTGTCAGGCGTGTGGGAAAAGCATTATAGTTTTTCGTTTTGAAGCTTTTAGGTTTATTCTTTGTGTGAAAAATTATTTGCATTAAATTACCTCCAATTTATGATAGTGTTGAATTCTTTCTCACATTATTTAATTTGATAAGTTTTAGGCTGTTTCACCTATTTGTTTTTGAGAATTAACAATGGAACTAGTCTTTACAGTTTAGGAAATAGAATGACACATAGTCTTGTACAAGAATAAAACTGAGTTTTTTAGCGATTTAAGCTCACAAATTATAGTACGATGACTGTGATAGAACTTCAAATATCCTGTCCTAAGCATAGTCATAACAAAATGAGCATCAATTTTACCCGTTCCGATTTTTCTAGAACCTCTCCCTTTAGTAATGATTTACACGTAATGGATTAATTGCTGTAGTGGATAGATTATTGGCAATCTAAATTCAAAAAGATTATCCCTGTGGTAACCAATAACCTCCAGCTCTACTTTCAAATCTGATAATCTTAGAATAACTCTTTAGATTCACAAATAATACATTAAATCCTAGTCTATTATTGATCATAGTGAAAGTTACAGAAAGAACCACCAAATAAGAATCCCAATGAAACAATAATACTTATCTTTAGAATTTGAAAAGATAGCATTATACCCCTAAATTAACTGTATAGTGTAAAATATAAGTACAACAAAAGCCGACTATGATATATTCTATCATAATGGCATTAGGGAGGACCCAAATAATATTTAGGCTACAGTATATTTCGAAACCAATAAAGTAAAAGATGTTGCTTTAAAATCAAGTTTTGAATATAATATTTACTTTAATTAAATTAATAATGTATAATTGACATATTAAAATATAAAACACACGAATTTTATTTGTGTTATATTAAAAATTTAATTAAAGGTAGGTTTTATCAATGTTAAAAAAAATGAGTATAGGGAAAGTTTATAGTGTTTTAAAAAATCGCATTTTGAATTGTGAATATAAACCAGGCCAGCTTATATTTGAAAAGGAAATTGTTGATGAACTAAAAGTAAGCAGGACTCCAGTTAGAGAAGCACTAAGTATTTTAAACGGTGAGGGATTACTTATTTTAATACCCAAAAGAGGAGCACAAATTGCACCATTATCAATAAAAAGAATAAGACAAGTTTATGAAATAAGAAAGCTATTAGAACCATTATCTATAAAGCAAGCGATAAAGTCAATAAAGAATAGTAATATAGAAGACTTAACTGAATTGATTAACACTTTAAGAAAAAGTGTTAGTAATAGCAATACTGTAGAAATTTTTGGTTACGGCATGGATATCCACTTATATATTGCTAATTTATCAGGTAATGAAATTTTGGTAAAAATACTTAGAATATTAAGGGAAGAAAGCTATAGAGGATGTGTTTATTACTTGAGGCAATATATTGATAGATGCTCGGCTGATGAAAGGAAAACGGTCGAAAAGAACATCGTTGAAAATCATAGTAAATTTGTTGAGGCACTTAAAGCAGGAGATGAATATGCAGCAATAAAATATGTTATAGAAGATCTTGACATATTTAACCAATTTGCCGAAGAAATAAACATATAGTTTGTATGTGAAAAAATTAAAAAGGTAAAAAATTAATTAAAATGAATGTATACTTTCATTATATTAATAGATGTTAAAAAACAAGTTATTACACTTTATAAATTTCAACCAATTAAACTTTTGCAACTAAGGGTAAAATAAGTATAAAAGGATTTGATTTTGGAGTGGACATATAATATAATTATAGAAAGCTTGTTACAAACTTATGTAGCATATACATAGGAGGGTTTTAATTGAAAAGGTTTATTTTTTTCATTTTAGTCTTTTCTTTAAGCTTTTGCATCATTGCTAACGCAGATTTCGGTGATAGGGTTTTAAAAAAAGGAATGAGCGGTTATGATGTCAATACACTTCAAAGATACCTAAGTGAACTGGATTATTTCCAAGAAAAAGAGTTTACAAATTATTTCGGTCCCATAACAGAAGAAGCGGTCATAAAATTTCAAGAGGAATATGATGAACTTGAAGTAGATGGTATCGTAGGCAAAGATACTTTTAACTACATAAACGCTAAAATTAAGCAGATTAACTTGATTAAAGAAAAAGAGAGAAAAGAAAAGGAGCTGGCGGCTTCCGTTCAAAAAGACTTAAAAGAGTTAGGATTTTATAAAGGTGAGATAACATCAGTAATTGATACCGCTACTGTTGAAGCCTTAAAAGCATTTCAGCAAAATGAAGGATTCGAAGTTACCGGGGAACCTGATGAAGCCACACAGGCTAAGTTAAATGAATTATTTCCAAAGCCGGTCAAAGAAAAATCCGGTGTTACAAGCCGTGCATTAGTTGAATTCACCAGAAAGTATTTAGGTAAGCCCTATGTTTATGGAGCTGCTTCCGGTAATGCTTTTGATTGCTCGGGTTTTAGCACTTTTGTAATGAAACATTTTGGCATAAAGCTGGATAGAAGGGCTTCCGAACAAGCAAGAAAAGGTACTCCGGTAAAGAAAGAAGATTTAATTGTGGGTGATTTAGTTTTCTTTTCCCAATCAGGTAAAAAGGTAGACCATGTAGGAATTTATATAGGAGATGGCAACTTCATACATGCCAGTTCTTATAGACGCGGAGTTGTAATTGATAGTTTTGGCCGATATACCGGAGTTTATATGGGCGCAAGAAGATATTTGGATATAGATGATGACGATTGAGTACGGGAGGAAAGTAAAAGGCAGCCTTTATAGGGCTGCCTTTTACTTTTGTTGCGAAAATTTCTTTTTTATGCTATTGTAGTCAATACGAATATTCTAAGCAAGGAGGCTAAAATGATTAAGAATAATACTGAATCGGGATACAGGACATCCTTATGGTTTACAGAAGAGGAAAAAGAAAATTTGAGAATTGATTATCGAATAAAAGAAATAATATATGACGGCTGTTCACCATATCAACACATAATAATAGCCGATACCTATGATTTCGGCAAAGCCCTTATATTGGACGATGCGATTCAAACAACTGTTATTGATGGCTTTATCTATAATGAAATGATTACCCATGTCCCAATTTGTGCCCATCCGAACCCCAAGAACATTCTTATTATAGGCGGAGGAGACTGCGGGGCAGTGAGGGAAATTTCTAAATATCCACAAATAGAAAAAATTGATATGGTGGAAATTGATGAAATGGTGGTAGCTGCCTCCAAGAAATATCTAAAAGAAATAACAGGCACAGAAGAAGACAATAGGATAAATCATATTTTTGCCGATGGAGTTAAATATGCTAAAGAGTGCAAGGAACTTTACGATATTGTAATTGTTGATTCATCAGATCCCATAGGACCTGCAGTAGAATTATTTTCTGCAGAATTTTATAGCAATATATTTAGGATATTAAATGACGATGGTATTTTTGTCTGTCAAAGTGAATCACCTATCTATTACACAAGCATTATGAAAAAAATATATAAAACATTACAAAGCATATATAATGACGTGAAACTATATACGGCAACGGTTCCGACTTATCCCGGTGGTTTATGGAGTTTTACCATGGCATCAAAGAATGAAATTAGTGTTAAAACAGATAGACTTGTCGGAGGCAATCAATATGCTAACAAAGAAATTTTAGAAAGTTGTTTCTGTCTGCCCGAATTCGTTAAAAAAAGCCTATAGTCATTCTTTCATTTGCTTATGCTGATAGTTCATACCGCGTATATCTTATACATAATTTTTATTTACTTAATTACACTATCATGATTCTCTGTATAAAATGGAAAGCTCAATCTCATGCCTCTAATTTCATGTTTTGTTGTTCTTTATCGGTCTTTATTTTATCAAGGCTTATCATACCGCTTATTAAAGCAATTATAGGACTTATAAAGCAAAGCACTGCATAAGGTGCGTAGGACAATGCCGATATTCCTGTGACACCGTGAATAATTATAGAATTAACATTCCAAGGCTGTAAGGGTGCGATGATTGTCCCCGTGTCCGATATGGTCCTTGCCAGAAGGCTTCTCTTTAAACCAAATCTATCAAATCTCCGGGATGCAATATTTGCAGGTATTATTATACCCACTGTCTGGTCAAAAGTTATGGTAACAAATAAGATGCTTAATAGTCCCGTCTTTGCAATAAGACTGAGTTTTCCATCACTTTCTTTATACAAAGCCTTTGTCACCGGCTTTAGTAACTGTGTACCTTGAAATAGTGAACTTAGAGTGACTGACCCCAAAACTATAAATAACACTTCTACTAAAGGAATAATCCCGCCGCCCGAAACTAATTCATCCAATGAACCTATTCCGGTTTGGGCCTTAAATCCCCACATAATAGCTTTAATTAAGCCCGGCAAAGTACTTCTTTGTACAAAAATGGTAATTAATGATGCTGCGATAACGCCGATAGACATATTATAAACTATGTTAAAACCGGTAAAAGCTAAAATTACAAAAAGAACGGGGAATAGTATAAAAAAAGGTGTTACTACAAAAGCTTCGTATATCGTTGATTGATACTCCGTTATCACATTTGTATCAATACTGCAAGAATACTTCATACCTGCAAGGATATATACAAAGGATGATAGCATCACTGTGGGAATCAAAGTAAAAAGTGAAGATTTAAGATAGTCTCTATACTTTACCCCTGTCATTTGGATAGTCAAATTTGTAAGAGAGGATATGGGCGCCACCTTATCCGCCACGAAAGAGCCTGATACAATAGCGCCTAGGAGTATAGGAGCGGGAATATTAAGCCCTGCACCTATACCTAAAAAAGCGATACCAACAGTGCTTAAAGTACCGATAGCCGTACCCATGATAAATGAAACTAACATAGTACTTAAAAAGGCGGCTAGGACAAAGTTAACTCCTTTTAAATAATCAAAACCATAATATATAAGGCCGGGTACGATGCCGGAAGAAAGCCATACAGAGATTGTAGCTCCCATTAAAAGTATTATAGCAAAAATAACTTTACACTCAATAATACCGGCAATCATCATTTTATATAAAGTATTTAATTTATAGCCTTTTTTTAACAAGAATATAACAGTTATAATATTAGCAATAATAAATCCGAATAATAGCAAATATGTCACCTCTGAATACTAAACTAATAACAATTATACTATTAAAGAGAGATAATTATAAGTGTAAAAAAAAGTGTTGTTTACGATGACCATAAAAATATAATCCTTATAAAATTACCCAAAATAGTTACAATAAGTTTACAAAAATAATTTTTACGAATATGTTGACTTTAAATGGTATATCTGTTAACATTTTATCTGAGAGACTTGTCGAATTTTGTACTTTAAAGAAAGGAGGGATATATATGAAATCAACCGGAATAGTAAGAAAAGTTGATGAACTAGGTAGAATTGTTATACCTAAAGAGCTAAGAAACGTTCTAAACATCGAAGAAAAAAATTCCCTTGAAATATATGTAGATGGAGAACATATTATTCTAAAGAAGTATGAGCCCGCATGCATTTTCTGCGGCAATGCAAAGGACACTCAAATATATAAAGGCAAAATTATTTGTCCCGAATGTATGGAAGAGTTAAAAAACAGCTAATTCAATATAAAAGAAGTATAAAAAGGTTAGAAATTTCTAACCTTTTTATACTTAAATACCTAAATTTCAAAGCTTTTAAAGCTTTATTTTTCTAATTTATTTAAGTCATCCAAAATCGTATCATATTTAAAGCCGTGAACTATTGCCGCCTGTTCTATGGTCTCGCCTGTTGCACCGGGACAAGTTAGACAATGCATGCCGTATGCCATAAAAATCTGTGCTGTTTTAGGATTTGCTTTTAATACTTCAGCCACGGTCATGTCTTTCGTAAATTCCATAAAATCACTCCTTCTTCCAAGATTATATTAGATTAATTATCAAATTTCAATGGCTATTTTATATACTTCTCTTTTCGGTATTTTTCTCAGTCGTGCAACTTCTGCAACAGCCTCTTTTTTAGAAAGACCGGAATTCATTAAAATCCTTATGTGTTCTTCTGCACCCAAAACTTTCCAAACATTATCATAATCATCTTCATCGTTTAATTTTCCCTCTATCACTAAAACAAATTCTCCCTTAATATCCCTTTGACTAAATTCCTCAATGGCTTCTCTTAAATTTATTCTTATTGTTTCTTCAAATTTTTTTGTCAGTTCTCTGGATACGGATATATTTCTGTTTCCCAGATACTTTTCTAAATCTTTCAATGTTTTTAGTAATCTATGGGGGGCTTCATATAAAATGATTGTCTTGTTTTCTCCGGCTATTTCATTCAATCTTTCTTCTCTTTCTTTTCCCTTCCTAGGCAAAAATCCTTCAAATACAAATCTTTCAGTATCAAATCCTGAAATAGAAAGTGCCGTTAGGGATGCGGTTGCACCGGGTATTGGTACTATCCTTATACCTTTTTCTATACATTGTATTACTAAGTCTTCTCCCGGATCAGAAATGCAAGGCATGCCGGCATCGGATACTAAGGCGATTTTCTTTCCTTCAGATAAAAGAGCAATTATTTCTTCGCCTTTTGTTTTCTTATTATGCTCATGATAACTGGTTAAAGGCTTGCTCATCTCATAATGATTCAGCAGCTTAATAGTTCTCCGGGTATCCTCGGCGGCAATCACGTCAACTTCACCCAGTACCTTTAAACACCTAAAAGTTATATCCTCCAAATTACCTATAGGAGTAGCACATAAATATAGAACACCCATTATTCAATCCTCCCATAAATAGCATTTATCTCTTCAGAGTAATTTCCCTTATCATCATAAATATATAAAGGCTCCATGAACTTTAACTCGGGTTTACCGCCTTTTATTCCCTCTATAAGAATCAAATGAGGCTTTTTATCAAAAGACGAATGTACAAATCTCATCTTTTTAGGCTCAATTCCTTTATGCCTCATAATACATATTATATCTACAAGCCTACCTGTCCTATGTATCATATAAAACCTTCCCTTAGGCATAAGTAATTGATAGGCGGAGTTGATAACATCCGATAATGTGCAGTTAATCTCAAAGCGTGCCCAAGCCTGTTCAATCTCCGGATTTATTATACCGCTCCCTTTTTTTAAATAAGGAGGGTTTGTAATTATTGCGCTGTATTTGCCTTTACCCAAAATTTCCGGTGCTCTTTTTAAATCCATGAGGACAATATCTATGTAATCCTCCAGTTTATTATATATGACACTTCTTTTAGCCATTTCAACCATGTCCAGTTGTATCTCAATAGCGGTTATATGCTTAGGATGCTTTTTTGCATAAAGAAGTATAGGTATTATACCTGTACCCGTTCCCATATCCAATACTTTGTCAGTCTTTTTTATACCGGCAAAGTCTGATAACAATACTGCATCAACGCCAAATCTGAAAGCTTTTTCTTTTTGTATTATATAATATCCGTTTTGTAAATCATCTAGGGTTTCACCGGGTTTTAAAATTTCATACATATTATAACGCCTCCACTATTGTATGCATTTAAGTTCACCGCTTTGTCTCACCGGCTGACAGAGTCGTCAGCCCCTATGCCGCTAGGGCATTCCGCCGGAGGGGAAGATTCTTCGTCGCTTCGCTTCTCAGAATGACAGTAAGGAAGGGAGCCGGAATGACAATATAATTATGTCACTTCCCACTGATTTACACTTCTAATTAGTAAAAAAAAGACCTTTTACGGTCTTTTTTTTATTAACTAAAATTAGTCCTCAGGCACAGGAGCATCTACTGGACATACATCAGCGCATGCTCCGCATTCTATACATTCATCCGGATTTATAACATACTTATCATCACCGGGGGAAATACAGTTAACGGGACATTCCGGCTCACAAGCTCCGCAGCTAATACAATCATCGGTTATTACATATGCCATAAATGACACCTCCTTAAATCTCTTTTATTATTTTACCACTAAAAAGCAATAATGCAAGTCCCTAAATTTATGTCTACTCTTCAAGATTTTCCAAGTCCTTTAGGATTTCTTCATCTATCTCTTCATCTTTCCTACGCCCCGGAATTATTTCCTTTACATCATACATGGAAAACTCTTTTATCGTTTTAGAATTATTATCAGGACAATCCATCTTAACCTTCACACATTCGTAGAGAACACTTGATTCCACTACTTCACCTTTACCCTTGGAAGTCTCAACCAATGCCCCTACGCTGGGTAAATATTTTCCTACTTCCTCGTAAATATCCTGCTCATATTTTAAGCAGCACATTAGCCTTCCGCATATACCGGATATTTTTGACGGATTCAAAGATAGGTTCTGTTCTTTAGCCATTTTAATAGAAACAGGCTCAAAATCTCCTAAAAATGTAGAACAGCATAATTCTTTCCCGCAAGGTCCAATACCTGAAATCATCTTTGCCTCATCCCTGACGCCTATCTGTCTTAATTCTATTCTTGTTTTAAAAACAGATGCCAAATCCTTGACTAATTCTCTAAAATCCACCCTGCCGTCAGCTGTAAAATAAAATATAACTTTGTTGTTATCAAAAGTATATTCAACATCTATAAGTTTCATTTCCAGCCCATGAACATTTATTTTTTCTAAACAGGTTCTAAAGGCTTCCCCTTCTTTTGCTATATTTTCTTCATACTTTACGGTGTCTTCCTTTGAGGCAACCCTAATAACCTTTTTTAACGGTGCTACTATCTCTTCTTCCGGTACTTCCTTTATTCCTATAACTGCATTTCCGTATTCAATACCCCTTATGGTTTCTACTATCACATTATCATTCTTACTTATAACTAAATCACCGGGATCAAAATAGTATATTTTGCCCGCTTTTTTAAAACGCACTCCTACAACCTTAATCATCAAATACCTCCAAAATCTTCAAAAAAATACTGTCTATAGTATTTTTAGTGTTAATATTAAAATCCATAAACTTTCTGCCCTGTCTTATCATATCAATTATCATATATAAGTCTTTTTCTTTTATTCTTCTGCTATACTCATTTACCAGCTTCTCCTCTGTCCCCCGTACTTCAAGCAGTTTTTCCTCACTACAACTTTTAAATAAAAGAATATTTCTAAACCAATGAATAAGATAATCCAGCAGCTTCACAGCTTCTTCCTTAGTTTTTATAAAATCATCATAAATAGATAATGCCGCCACCCTTTTCCTTTGTGACAATATATAAAGCAAATTATGATAAATATCATCAGATATAATTTCCTCATTATCAAGTATCTCTATAGCCCTTCCTATTATACCATTGGATTTTTCCATTGCAAATTCAATTTTTTCCGGCAAGTAATTGAAATTTTTTATTAAATAATCTTTCATTATATTCTTACTTACACCTTTAAAATTAAACACTTGGCATCGGGACACTATAGTCTGATGGAGAGAATTATAGTTTTCTGTAATAATTATGAACACATTATTGCCTTGGGGCTCTTCTAAAGTTTTTAAAAAAGCATTCTGGGCATCGTGATTCATCTTATCTCCATCTTCAATTATTACAACTCTATATAGATTCTCATAAGGCTTAACAGAAGTGATTCCAATCAAGTCTCTGATTTGTCCGATTTTTATATTATTCCCTGTCGATCTTATATATATGATATCCGGATTTGCATCCAGTGCTGCCTTTTTGCAGGAAATGCAAAACCCGCATGGCTTTTCTTTATCATTAACACAATTAATACCGGCGGCAAAAACTTTGGCTGCGGTTTTCTTGCCGCAGCCTTTTGCCCCGTTAAATATATAGGCATTTGAAATCATACTATTATATATAGCATTTTTAAGACTTTGCACAAGTACCGATTGACCTAAAATACTATTAAAGTTCATAAAGCTACACTTCCTTAGACTTTTTCAAAACGATCTATATCCAATACAAATATTGTGGCTCCACCTACCATTACTTCTATGGGATATGGTATAAATACGTTAGCCGAACCGGTAGGAGGAACCGGTGCGGTAAATGTTTGCTTCCTGCTTTGGCACATTTCCTTTATTATTTCGATTACTTCTTCTACTTGCTCATCAGAAACTCCAACCATCAAAGTCGTGTTACCTTCCTTTAAAAAACCGCCTGTGGATGCCAGCTTAGTGGTACTAAATCTGTTTTGTACCAGTTTCTCAATAAGGTCCCCCGCATCATCGTCTTGCACAACGGCTATAACAAGTTTCATCGACAACTTACTCAACTCCTTTTCATTTAATAATTTTTATTTTATTAAAACCGGGATCCGCCATACCGCTAATTGTTATCCCCATATCCTTGCATTGTAATAAAAAATCTATAATATCCTTGCTAATCCTCTCCCCCGGCATAATAACCGGTATTCCCGGCGGATATGGCATAATCATCTCCCCGCTGACAAAACCCGGACTTTTACCAACATCAATAAATTCCGTCTTCTTATATACTGCCTCAAAAGGAGAAAGATCTTTCTTAGGTAAGTATTCAGGAGGTTTTATCTCAAAGGTGCCCCCACTTAATTGAATAGTTTCACTGGAAATTTTCATTATTGCCTCTAAAAATTTAAAATATGCCTTATCATCATCAGCTACTGTTGTTATTGCCACAATGTTATTTATATCACTTAACTCCACTTGAATATTATGCCTTTCTCTCAGTATCTTATCTGCCTCGCTTCCTCTTAAACCTGAACCTTTCATACATACTGAAAGTCTGGTAGAATCTATGGCAAAAATTCCGCTTTCCCCTATTTTATCATAGGATAAACAATAAAATTTCGTTTTTCGATTAATCTCATCTCTTACCATATTGCTATATTTTATACACTCATCAAGCAGTATATATCCATACCTGTCCATAATATACCTTGCTGCATCTAAAGACGCTAGCATAACGTGAGATGGGCTTGTGGTCTGTACTATTTGAAGAAAAAATTTTATCTTCTCCATATCAACTCTGTCACCTTTTATATGTAACATGGATGATCCCGTCATGGATACTAAGGTTTTATGCGTGCTTTGCGCCACAAGATCAGCTCCTGATGCTAAGGCGGATTTTGGCAAATCCTTATGAAATGTAAAGTGAGAGCCGTGGGCCTCATCAACTAACAAAATTTTTCCATGGCTGTGGACAATATCCGCAATCATTTCCAGATGGGAACATACGCCATAATATGTAGGATTGGTTATAAGCACCGCCTTTGCGTCCGGGTGGTCTGTTATAGTTCTTTCTACAGTCTCAGGCCTTATTCCCATTGCAACTCCCATCTGTTCGTCTATCTCAGGCAAAATATAGACAGGGTGTAATTTTGCTAAAATTGTAGCACTTATTGCAGAACGATGGGCATTCCTAGGAATAATAATTTTATCTCCCGGTTTTGTTACTGACATAATCATAGCATATATGCCTGCAGTTGTCCCATTTATTAGAAAAAAACTGTTATCGGCTCCAAAGCTTTTGGCGGCCAGTTCTTGAGCCTTCAAAAGAGGGCCTTCAGGACAAAAAAGATTATCTACACCGGGAACTTCCGTGGTATCCATCTCCATGATGTTTTTAAATAGCATATCCAGCTTTAGTTTTTTATATATTTCACCCCTCTTATGACCCGGCATATGGAGGGGTAATGTTTTTCCTTTCCCATAATCCTTTATTGATTTTAACAAAGGCATATCATCGTACAGCATTTTATCACCTCTTACTCAAATTCTGCTTTTTTACTTCCCCAAGATTCTTCACTGAGGTTCAACATCACGGTGTTTTAATATATTATACTAACAAAACAGCCTTATATAAAGTATTTTCAAACTTAGTATTGAAAAATATAATAAATTTATATAATATGTATATTAAAAGCCCTTATTAAAGGATATAATTGAATAAAGGAGGGAATAGGTTTTGAAAGAAGAAATGAATAAATATCAGCACTACATATTAAAAAATCTTTCTATTTTAATAAAAATTGCAAAAAACATAATATTTTTGCTAATATTTATTGTTTCAATAAAAATAGCATTTCGCTATCTATCTCCCTTTATATTTGCAATACTTATTTCGTTTTTGATAAGACCTATCGCTAACTTTATACATTCTTTTAAAATAAACAAAGGAATTTCTGTTGCCTTATCTATTTTATTAGTCTATGGAGGTCTAATCTATTTTTTTATACTGATAACATCACGAGGATTAACCGAATTAACGGAATTGACTAATCAGCTTCCGCTATATATGAATAACTCTTATGATTATCTTTTAGATATTTTTCAAAAAGCAGAAGACCTTTATATACAATTGCCCTCCGATGTTATAGGTATTATATCAGATGTGGCAAAAGGTATTTTTGACAGGCTGAGCACGATTCTGAGCAGAAGCACAAAAGCTATTATCAACACATTAACGCTTTTGCCGCGCTTTGGAATATCATTTTTGATATCTACTGTAGCAACCTTTTTCCTATTAAAAGATGAAGAAAAGATTTTTTCTTTTATTTTTAGGCAGTTCCCAATAAACATACAACAGAAATTTATTAACTTAAAGCATAATCTTTTTAAAGCCTTAGTAGGTTTTCTAAAGGCACAGCTAACCATACTTTCAATCACTTTTATAGAATCTTTTATCGGACTTAAAATCATTGGCGTAAGATACGCATTTATAATTTCAATTCTTATAGCTTTTATTGATATACTCCCTGTGCTGGGAACCGGCAGTGTTTATATACCTTGGGGAATTATATCTATATTGAATGGTAATGTGAGACTGGGCATTTCCCTCTTTATAATTTATGGAATAATAACGGTGGTAAGATATTTGATAGAACCAAAAATAGTAGGACACCATATAGGGATACACCCTTTAGTTACCTTGATATCAATGTTCGCAGGAGCAAAGATATTTGGTATTGGAGGAATAATACTTGGACCTACAATCGTGGTTATTATCGTAGCTACTCAAAACTCGGGCATGCTGCCAAAGTTTAAATAAGCACCATGAATAAAAGCGGCTTCGCCGCATTAGTTTATTAACTTATGTTGTTAAGCCATATAGTTGTTAATAGATTTTTAGTATGATATATGGAGAAAAGGCCGCTTTTATAGCCATGTGCCATTTCTGAATAAAATGAGGAAATATTGGCACGGCATATAAATAAATAGGCGGAATATATCTCCGCCTAAACTTTTTTAATGCTATACCACTAATGCTTTACTGTCTTTACTTTGACTTGGGTAAAAAAGGAATAAGTTGTTTTGCAAAACCCGGCATTGTCATGGTTTGCAGCCAGACCTTACCCGGTCCTGTCAATGTGGTAAGAAACAATCCCTCTCCACCGAATAAAACATTCTTAAAACCTTTTACCATTTCTACATGATAGCCTACATTTTCTTCAAAAGCTGCAACGCTGCCTGTATCCACTTTTATTGTCTCTCCGGGGCTTAGATCCCTTTCTACAACACTTCCGTCCAATTCCAAAAATACCATGCCTGAACCGGCCATACTCTGCAATACAAATCCTTCTCCGCCAAACATACCTGCCTTAAATCCTTTTACGATATAGGCACTGAGTACAACCTCCGGTTCAGCGCATAAAAAAGCACCTTTTTGTCCTACTATAGGTGTTTTACCTACATCTATATTTATTATATGTCCCGGAAAAGTACTGGCGATCACTATCTCCTGATTAGGTGCATTGGAAGTATATGTAGCCATGAATAAGGATTCGCCGCTAAACATTCTTCCCAATCCTTTTTTTAGCCCGCCTTGCATACCGGTATCCATAGTAATGCCGCTGTCCATCCAAGCCATACCACCGGATTGAGTATAAATACTTTCCCCGGGATTTAGTTTAATAGATACCGCAGGTAAATTATCTCCAAATATCTCAAAGTTTAATGCCATATTTTATTCCCCCTTTCTATTATCAGTTAAATTATAATATTTATTAGGTTTTTTGTATATCACCCGATAGGGTCAAATTCTAATAAAAAAACTCTTTTCAGAGTTTAAAAAGGCATTTGTCAAATTTATTTGTAAAACTTGTTATAATACAGACTTTATATATTTATTTTTTTATTGTAGCTGCTAATATTTGATTGAGTTTGTATTATTTTAGAGAAAATATTGTAATAATAAAAGTAAAATCACCCCGGGTATTCCTAGGAATCCGGCTACTAAAGCTGTCACTGGGTTTATTGCTACAGTAATCCCTATAATATTGCCTAAGATATTTATTATAAACAATAAAAATGCACCTATTAGACCATTAACTATAAACCTTATTATAATTCTAATCGGTAATACCAAAAGCATGCCTATCACATAAATAGTACCAATAGCAATAAAAACAGCCAATATAGTAAACAAATTTATTTCCGGCATTGGCAGACCTCCTCACACTACAATACTATCTATATATATGTTAAATTATACTACTGATATTACATGTTTATGTGGAAATGTTTAATTATTGGATTGATGCAGGTATAATCTTAATGACGGTTGTTTAAATTTCCTCACTGCCACTCGAAGCAACATAAAGAATCTTACACTATTACAGGCCGTCACATACCATGCCCACACTGGAATGTATTCTTTTAAGGTCAAGATCCTTCGTCGCAAGCTTTTCAGGATGACATGTCACTTTGAGCAACGCCATTAAAATGATGGCTATAGACCTTTTTATACTTCCTTTACTATTCCGTTTTCTCTTGCTAATTTCAATAAATAAATATATTTAGACTTGGCTGCTTCAATTCTATGAATTGCATGATCTACTAAATCTACATCAACAACGTTTTCAAAAAAGCTTATAGCATCCAACCACTCCTGATGTGCTGCATATACGGCATGGCAAATTTCATCCCTGTAATTTTCGCTTTTATCCTTGATTTTAAAACCCGGTATAAGATTTATAAGCTGTTTTATTTCTGTATTTGGAATCAATCGCAACACCTCCACCTTTTAATAATATATCCATTAACTAGAAACATTATACCTAGCGGACGTGTCTTGTATGGGAGTTGTCGTTGTTACGCAGGCAAATACTACTGCAAGGCTGCTACATAATCTTATGTCCCCCTTCGGCTTTTATAACTTTAATCTTGTTATCAATATTTATGATTGTACCGTCATAATAAAAGGCATCCACTTTCCCTCTTTTATCCAATACCTTACAATAAGTACGCATCCCGGTAACTGTTCCTATTGTTCCTGCTTTTATCCCTTTACCCGCGATCAGAAAACCGCCTTTAACATTGCTTGAGTATTTATTATAAATAATTCTATCCTTAGCAATTAAACCGGATAGATAACTTCCTTCGCCTTCTATGACTATACTTCCACAGGCTTGAATAGTTGAGTTCTGTGCATAATCCAAGCTGATATCCGCGACATCATCATAACGGATGCTAATGGATTCAATATAGTCCTCAAAATCTTCATTAAGCTTAGTTATTCTACTTACATCATCAATTGACAAACTTCTAATCCTTAATAATAGAATCTCTATCTGTTTTAAAAGAATATTTATTTCGTCGTTCCCGCCATCTTCAACACCATATAAAATCTTTTTGATTTCCTTTACACATTTTTTAAATATAGGCTTCTCTTTTTTTAAATTTTCCTCAAACTTCAGAATATCAAAATCTTCATTAGTAACAGGCAAAGCCAGCAGTTTTTTCAATGTCAATACCACTATCTTTATTTGGGGTACAATACAAAAATAATCTATTATACATACACCGGCACTGATTTTGCTTCCTATCACTTTTCCCAATATATTTATGCTCTTTCGTGAACAAACCTCGGAATTATATACTGACCCGTATATCTCTATTCGCCCACCGGCTTTTATCTTCATATTATCCATAATATTGCCTTTGATAATAATATCTCCGTCAAACCGTATATCACCGGTATCCTTATTAATATCATTGGATATAACCATCAAGGGTATCACACTTACAACACCATTTTCCAAAAAAGGTCTGCCGCTGGTTGAAGCCACTGCCTTCATGCCTTCCTCCATCAGAATTGCACCTTTTCCCACACAAAGAGTTATATCCTCTATTTCATCTGCCTTAACCAACTCACCTTTCACATTTAAACCGTCTTCACCTTTTATTGCTAAATCCTGTTTTATAGCCAAAACATCTCCTATCTGGACTAATGGTTCTATCAAAATACCTTCATTCATGCTATTTAGGTAGTTGTTTTCTTCTTCTCCGATTACATCAAAATAGTATCTTATTTCTGTCCTTTTACCTATCTTTGGTGGTATACCATGTGCTACTATGCTGCATCCACCGCTTTTAAGTCCTATTAGTTTTATTATTTCACTAATATCAATAAGCTCGGGTTTTATTCCCAAATCCACTAAGGTATCTATACACTCTTCAATGGATACATCTTGGGGTTCAACCTTTTCATATTTAGAGCTGACTTTCGCGCTTATACCCCTTTCGGTGTCCATTATACTAAACTTTTTTCCTCGAATCTTCAGTAAGTTTAGCTTTGCTTCCATCTTATCTTCAGATATTTCTACAAAAATTTTGGTTTTCGGCTTTTTACAAACCGGTTTAAATTCTACTGCATCATCCTCAGTAATCACAAATACTCCTTGTGCTTTTTCTCCGTTAACATAAACATCAATATGCGGATCATCTGCTATTATAAATGGATATCTCCCATCATCTACAGGATTGATTACATTTAAGATTCCGTCCTCAATCTGCACACTTCCGTCTTTTTCATTTAATTTCTTTATATCTGAAGCAGTTCTTTTAGATGAAATGGTGATTTCCGCCTCGTACTTGCCTTTTCTTTTAAATATACCCCACATGGCTTTATACGGTTCTTTGATAAGTATCAACCTTATGTTTTCTGCAGAATGTCCGTATCTTTCTTGAGCAATCTTTAAAGCTTCGTTTTTGCTATGTGCCTTTATATGCATATTTCACACCTCCAACACTGCCGAAGTACAGCTACATATTGAATTTTTCCGAATATAGCAATAATGCTTAATCACATAATATAAAAGTTTCTTTATGTAACAATTTGATTAAAATGTTACATTCAAAATATGTATAGGGCTTTTAAGTTAATTAGTTATCTCTGGTAATAACCTTAAATCAACGGTTACAATTATTTCGCATATGATTTTTATATGATAATATTATGAGTAGCTTAAACAATTGTGACGGAAGGAGTTTTATAATGACTGTAGAACCAATCAGAAATATAGACAAGATAAAAGAAATGCAGCAATATTTAAACCAAAAAGATATGAAATACGCACTGCTCTTTAGATTTGGGCTTAATACCGGTTTGAGAATCAGCGATATCTTACCTATTAAGGTTGAGGATGTATTTAATACAAGAGGAGAGTTCAAAGACTATTTAATTATTGCGGAAAAGAAAACGGGTAAAGGAAAAAAAATTAAAATGAACGATGCTTTACGTAAAGCTTTAAAGACATTTGTTATTAAGAATAATTGTTCACCCGAAGATTATTTGTTTTCAAGTCGCAAAGGTGGACATATTGGCAGAGTGCAGGCCTACCGGGTCTTAAAAGAAGCCGCCAATAATGTTGGAATTGAAAACTTTGGAACTCATAGTTTACGAAAGACATGGGGGTATTGGACTTATAAGGCATCCAAATATAATATCGGTCTTATAATGGATACTTTTAATCACAGTTCCCAAAGAATAACACTTAGGTATATAGGTATGAATCAAGACGAAAAAGATGAATTATATTCATTGGTGCAATTTTAAGTATAATGGAGGAAAATTGATATTAGCAGGAGATATTGATTGTTTACGCACTTTGTGGTAAAATTTAATCATAAAGTATCGCATTTTGTAGGTTATGACATGGAATGCATATGATATTATAAGAATTGTAATTTATGTAACATTTTAATCAAATTGTTACATTAGTATTATAAAACAACCGCCTCGTTGTTGCAAGGCGGTTGTTTTTTTATTTATCCTATTTTATTTTATTGCACCTAAGAATCTGTACAGTATGGCGGCTAATTCGCCTCGGGATGCATTGCCTTTAGGGTCAAATACATCTCCCGGTTTGCCGTTTAGAACCGCTCCTTCGAAGTAGGTTTTTACCGCT
>Ga0265293_10005990_pt1 | contig 19801 bp, 17 predicted proteins | sample Munlanlewell138R_FD_192505 | JGI IMG/M metagenome (GOLD analysis project Ga0265293, IMG submission 192505) | Leachate microbial communities from a municipal landfill in Southern Ontario, Canada - Leachate well 138R | ecosystem: Engineered > Solid waste > Landfill > Unclassified | place: Canada... | reverse complement strand
GTCTTCGTCGAGCAGTCTCGGCATCAGCACCGGCAGCGCTTCGAGCACGACGACCTGAATGCCGTACTTTGTCAGTTCGGCAGCGGTCTCGAGTCCGATGACACCTCCGCCGATCACAACGGCGTTCTCCGCATCGACGCTCATGCGCTTGAGGCTGTATATATCGTCGAATGTGCGAATCGATGTAACTTCTTTGCGGTCGCTCCCCTTAATCGGCGGGATAAAGTTGGATGCACCGAGCGCATAAATGCATTTATCGTAGCGAAACTCCTGTCCGCCGCAGCGCACGGTCTTCGCACTTGTGTCGAGATGTTCCACTGCGGTATTCAGCAGCACATCGATGCGTTCCTCTCTGTACCAGGACTCCGGATATAAAATCGTTTTCCTGTGATCGTACGTGCGAAGAGGGGTCTTGGTGAGCATCGGTCTTGAATACGTCAGTTCCGCTTCCTCCGAGACGATGAGAATGCTCCCTTCTGGATCAGTTTCGCGAATGGACTTTGCTGCAATAAAGCCGGCATTGCCGTTGCCCAGCACAATGTAGTGATAGTGATTATTCACGCACAGACCCTCCTTTTGCAGCCGCTTTCGGCAATTTAATTGTAAGCGACGGTTTTGTCTTTTCCGCGTCTTTCAATATCGAAATCGCGTTCATATCCGTTCCGTATTCTTTCTGCAGTTCGTCGAGGTCGCCAAATTTGAGCGAATGCGTCGGGCAGGCCGCCACACAGGCCGGTTCTTTCCCTTCGTTCCTCAAATCGATACACGCGTCGCATTTCTGCCCCATTCCGTGTACCTTGCTGAACGAAATCGATCCGTATGGACAGTTCCACAGACACGTGCCGCAGCCGATACAGATTCCGTCGTCGTGTTGAACGGTGCCGTCTTCAGCCACATGCATCGAACCGGTCGTGCACGTTTCGACGCAAATTGGATTTTCGCAGTGGTTGCAAGCACCGCTAAAGTGATGATAGACCGGTCCATCCTCGCTCTCCAGGATGACCGTGTCCACCCTTCGGAAGAACTCTCCCGCCTGCAGACCCTTCTTGTCCTTGCACGCTACCTGGCATGCGCCGCAGCCAAGACATGTGTTCATATTAAAAAAGAATCCCAATTTCCCCATCGTGTTAATCCCTCTCTTTTTAGTTCCTATCTGCCCTGCGGACAGTTGCGGATTTGATCCATGTAACTTTGAAGAATGACGACAGCCGCCTGCTTGTCGATGAGCCCCTTGCGTTTTTTACGCGATACATCCCCCTGAATCAGTACATCCTGTGCGATTTTTGTTGAAAACCGCTCGTCATGCAGGATGACAGCCATCGTTTCTCCGGTGCTTCTCAACTTATTTTCCAGCATGGTCGCAAACTGTCGCACCTTTTCGGTCTGCGGGCTGTCCTCACCGGAGAGCCGAAGCGGAAGCCCTACGACGAACGCTGTGCAACCGTGTTGCTTTCCGATTTCGATTATGCGGTCGGCATCTTTGCGAATACCCACTCGTTCGAGCGTAAAAAGGCCGTGTGCAGCCAACAAAAGACCATCGCTCACCGCGATTCCGATTGTTTTATCGCCCACGTCCAAACCGAGAAGTTTCATTTAGCTCCTATGGTTAACCGACCGGCGGATGCCGGTCGAGTTCGTTATTTTTCCAGAAATGTCCTGAGCAGTTCCTCCACCAGATCATCGCGCTCGATGTGTCGTATCAGATTGCGCGCATTGTTGTGTCCCGTGATATAGGATGGGTCCCCGGATAGAATGTAACCGACCATCTGATCGATCGGGTTATACCCCTTTTCCTCCAGCGCTTCGTGCACGGCCTTCAGAATTTCTTCTGTCGTTTTCTGCTCGAATTTTTCGGAGCTGTTGAACAGTATGGTATTTCTTTCCACTGAAACCCTCCTCCTTTTCCATTGATTCGCTGCACAGTCATTATACTAGAAATTGCAGTGCAGGACAAGGCATTTATCGCACAGGACACGGATCTATTGCGATTCGGCACCGTTGGCGATCAACCGTTTTGCCTCTGCAAAGGCTTCGTCGATCCGCGAGAAGTCGCCGATCCCCGCCTGTGCCATGTTCGCTTTTCCTCCGCCTCCACCGCCGGCTGCGCGCGCAATATCCTTGATCATCTTTCCGGCGTGATAGCCTTCGTCCATCAGCGCATCCGCAACGGATACGATGAGCGAAGCTCCTTCGTCCTTCTGAGCTGCGAGCACCGCAATGGCCCGTTTTTCGCGCTGCCTGATCTCATCGGACAGCACGCGCAGCTCTTCGACGCTTGCCGGTCCAGTCGCTCCCAGAATCAGCTTAACGTCGCCGATGATTTCGGCGTTTTGAATCATATCGTCCAGGCTGGAAACGGCGGCAGCCCGCTTGCTGCTGTCGAGTTCTTTCCGCAGGGAGCGAGTCTCCTCCATCAGCTGTTCCGCTTTGTGAACGATATCGTTTCGGTTCGCTTTGAGCGCATCGGCCATTTCGCGCACCAGTTCTTGCTCGCTGCGGAGTAAAACGGATACCGCTGACCCCGTCACGGCTTCGATCCTGCGAATTCCGGCGGCCACGCTCCCCTCCGACGTAATGCGGATCGATCCGATCTGCCCCGTGTTGTCCACATGTGTACCGCCGCACAGCTCGGCGCTGAACTCGGGGATGGAAATAACGCGCACGGTCTCGCCATACTTTTCGCCAAACAGAGCCACAGCACCGAGCTGCCTGGCTTCGACGATGGACATAATCTGCTTTTGCACCTGCTTAAAGGCGAGTATTTCGCGGTTGACGATATCTTCAATTTCCTGTATCTGCGCCTGGGACAGCGATTCGTAATGCGTAAAGTCAAAACGGAGCAAGTCGGGCATTACGTACGAGCCGGATTGTTCTACATGAGCGCCCAGCACCTGCTTTAACGCTTTGTGGAGCAGATGAGTCGCCGTATGGTTTCTCGCAGTCGCATTGCGCCTCAGCTCATCGATCGATACCTGCGCCTCGCCGACCGAAAGCGACCCGGCTTCGACCCGAACTTTGTGTGCGTGCACCTGCTTAATGTGCACTGTGTCGAGCACCTCGGCCCGGGCATCCGCTGTCTCAATCCGGCCGCGATCGCCGATCTGCCCGCCTCCCTCTGCATAAAACGGAGTGCGGTCCAGGACAACCACGCCCTCTTCCCCTTCTTCCAGCGAATCGACGTGCCGGCCGTGACGAATCAGTCCGAGTATGTTGGCAGCAATGCTTTTCTGCTCATACCCTACGAATGCGGTATCCGGAAATGCCGTGTACGCTTCTTCGTTTTCGCTCCACCCGTTTCCGTCGTCCACTTTTCGGGCTGCGCGCGCCATGTCTCTCTGCTCGTCCATCCGCCTGTAGAAACCTTCTTCGTCGACGGTGCACCCCTTTTCCTCTGCGATTTCCCTCGTCAGCTCCGGCGGAAATCCATACGTATCGTATAATTTAAACAGCTGCTCACCAGTCAGCTCTCCGCTGCCGCTTTTTGCGTTTTCAGCGATGTACTCGTCCAAGATATCGGAGCCCTGGTCGATGGTCTTTGCAAATTTCTCTTCTTCGACCGAAATGATTTTTCGTATGTGATCGTGCCGCTCCTCAAGCTCCGGGTAGGCGCTTCTGGATGTCTCCACGACCGTTGCGGATAAGTCGGCGAGAAAGGGCTGCCGCAAACCGAGAAGCCGGCCGTGCCGCGCCGCCCGACGCAGCAAGCGGCGCAAAACGTATCCCCTGCCCTCATTGCTCGGCATGATGCCGTCGGCGATCATAAAGCTGACCGCTCGCACGTGGTCGGTGATGACGCGGATCGATACGTCGTCTTCCCCGGCCCCTTCCCTATACTCGCGCCCTGTGATGCGGACGACCTCGTCCAGAATCGCGCGAATCGTGTCGATGGCGTAGATGGAATCCACATCCTGCATGATGCATGCCAGCCGCTCTAAACCCATGCCGGTGTCGATGTTCGGATGTGCAAGCGGCACATACGATCCGTCCTCCTGCTTATCGAACTGTGTAAATACGTAATTCCAGAACTCAAGATACCGGTCGCAATCGCAACCCGGCCTGCAGTCCTCCTTGCCACAGCCGCGCTCTTCGCCGCGGTCAAAATATACTTCTGAACACGGTCCGCACGGACCTGTACCGATTTCCCAGAAATTATCTTCTTTGCCGAGGCGCACAATTTTTTCGGCCGGCATATCTACGACTTCGCGCCACAGATCAAAGGCTTCGTCGTCTTCCTCATAGATGGTAGCCCACAGCTTGTCTTCCGGCATACCCAGCACCTGAGTCGCAAATTCCCAGCCCCACTGGATGGCTTCGCGCTTAAAATAGTCTCCAAACGAGAAGTTTCCAAGCATTTCAAAGAACGTGGCGTGACGATCGGTCCGCCCCACGTTGTCGATATCGCCGGTTCGTATGCATTTCTGACACGTCGTCATGCGCTTGCTCGGCGGCGTTTCTGCGCCGGAAAAATACGGCTTCAGCGGCGCCATACCGGAGTTGACGAGCAGCAGGCTTTTGTCTTTTTCCGGAACGAGTGAAAAGCTGCCTCGCGGATAGTGTTCTTTGGAAACGAAAAAGTCCTCAAACATGGTTCTCAATTCGTTGACGCCTCTGTATTCCATGATTATCCTCCTAAACAAAAAGCCCGCCCCACATAGGGACGAGCTATTCTCGCGGTACCACCCTAATTACCCCGGATTCGGGATCTCTCATCGTTGTTCAGGCTCCGAGACGGCTTCGTCCGTTCACCTGCAGAGGGCTTCCACCACTCCCTCTTCTCTTGGCCAGGCGTGCACGGCTTACTACTTCTCATCGACACCTTATTAAAGTTGAGCTCATTGTAGCGAAGCCGCAGGCAATTGTCAAGCGCTCGAACCGACGATGATGCCGCCGCCCAGCACGCGGTCCCCCCGGTACAGCACGGCTGACTGACCGGGCGCAGGGGCCCGCTGCAATTCGTCGAACAAGAGAAGCGCACCTTCGGTATCCGGAGCCAGGAGCACAGCTTGAGCGGCGCCGGTTGAGTAGCGGAGCTTTACCTCTACTGAGGCACCCTGCAAGGATTCCGGCACATGCCCGACCGCCCCAACATCTGTTAAAACCAGATCGCGCAGCCACACAATTCGCCGATACAGCTCCTCTTCGCATCCGAGAATCACACGATTCGAGCCGGCATCGCTGCCGATTACGTACATCGGCGTGCCGAACGTTACTCCGAGCCCTTTTCTCTGTCCGGGCGTATAGCGGTGAATGCCCTGATGGACACCTAGCACGCGGCCGCCTGCATCGACAAAATGGCCTTCCGGCGTATCAATTCCGCGATTCTTTAAAAACTCGGTGTAGGACCCTTCTTGTATAAAACAGATATCCATGCTTTCCGGTGCATCCCATACGGCAATTTTGCGCTCCTGCAGATACGAACGAACTTCCTGCTTGGATGCGATCTCTCCGAGCGGAAACACGCATCGATTCAAGGTTTCAGCCGAAAGCCGGTACAGCATATACGACTGATCCTTTTCTAAGCTTGCCGCCCTTCTCAGATACGGTTTTCCGTCTTGATCCCGCCCGATACGCGCGTAATGGCCTGTAGCGATGCGCTCGATCCCAAGGCGATCCGCCTCCCGGCAGAGAGCATCAAACTTAATGTCCGGGTTGCAGATGATGCAGGGATTCGGCGTTTCGCCGCCGGCGTACGCCCTGCAAAACGGCTGCACGACCGTGTGTTCGAACGCTCCGGATACATCCAGACTGATCAGCGGTATATGCAGGCTGCTGGCCGCCTGTTCGGCTGCCTGCAGACCCTTGTCTGCATGAGTCCCCATGCGAAGATACAGCGCAGTCGGCGCGAGCCCCTGCTCCAGCAGCATCGACGCTGCGGCCGCGCTGTCCGCACCGCCGCTGAAACCGATTAGAATCCGATGATCCTGCTCTTTGGATGACACCTGTGTCTCGCTCTCTTTCTCTGTTCGCTCTATAAACGGATGGAATCTTTAATCTTAGCGTACGTAGCCTGACCGATTCCCTTCACTTCCATCAGCTCTTCCAGCGCTCGAAATCCTCCGTACTCCTGGCGGTAGGCGATAATCGCTTTCGCTTTTGTCGGACCGATTCCGCTTAGCGTTTCCAATGTTCCCTGCGACGCATGGTTGATGCTCACCCGGCCGTCTGCTGAATCAGCCGTTCCGGGGCGACTCGCTTCCGTTGATTCACCGCTGCCGCCGCGGCTCGGTTCTCCGCCCTCTCCTGCGCTCAAAGCCTCAGAATTCTCTTCCGGAGCCGGAGAGGCGATGATCGTCCCGGAATCCGGATATTCGTATGTGTGAGGCGATTCGACTTCGGTTGCGATGTATAGAACATCGCGAACATCCGGTCCCGCCCGCCGTCCGAGCAGACCGCGCACTGCGGCCAGCAGCAAAAACACGACGATTACAATCTGGCGGACTTTCCCCCAGTCGGGCTTGCGTATGTTAAACATATCTCCTCCGGACTGCAGCCCGTTCCCGCTGGATATAGTATAGCATAATTTACTTTAAATGTAAATATTTGCCTTTCAAATAGTCGTCTTCGTATAGTTCGTTATAGAATGTGTCGTTTTCCTATGCCGTGTATCGCCTCACCATTCGTCCGGTTCTACGCAGTCCGACAGAGGCCGAACCGCGTCCCGGCACATCCCGTACAGCTCCAGTCGCACGATGCGACACGTTTCTCTTTTATATTCGATGCCGAGAAACGCACATAGCGCTTCCGCAAGCTGCAGCGGGTTCATCGTCTCGCTGCCCGAAGCGCAGAGTACGGTGCGAATGTTCAGCGTCTCGCCGGCAATTTCAATTTTTTGTACATCCGTAATCAAGTGTTTCGCTTCGCGCGGAACATTCTTTTTTGTTTTTTTATCTCGTCTGTTTACGATGATGCTGTCTTGCAAAAAAAACGATTCGACAACCCCTGTAGCAGGTGGTGCGCTGCCCAGCGGTATGGAAATATCGTACGATGCATATTCCACGAGCGCCGGAATCGTTTTGGGCGAGAGTTCAATTTTGCGCGCATCGAGTATGCGGATTCCCTTCGGCAGGGCTGCGTTCGCAGAGTCCGCTAGCGAGTCTGTGTCAAACCGCTGCTCCGTCAGAAACTCTGCGTATTCGCTGACCGACTCAAAACCAAGCGACAGCGGCAGAGCAATGTACATCCGGGGCTTTGGATTATACCCTTTCGTGTGTGCAAGGTCGACACCGATGCGCCGAAACATGCGATGAAACAGCCGCTGCAGATCCAGGTGGGACAGCAGACGCATTTCTCCCTGTTTTGAAAACTTAAACATGTACCGGTACATCATACCCTCGCTCCCGCAAAGCAGTCGGCATAGCGATCGATGCCGCAGTCATTGCAGGCATTGCGACAGTCAGGCGTCGTGCGCCCCTGCATCGCGAGTTCGTATTCGCACTCAAAATAGGCATCATCGACGCCGCAGTCGATCAAGCTGTACGGCAATATCGCTTCGGACGGGATCCGGCCGACAGAGACGTGATGCTCATCGATGCCGTGCTCGACCAGGAGCCGCTTCCATACGTCGGCCTGGAAATATTCGGTCCAGGCATCAAATCGACAGCCGGCACTCCAGGCATCGAACAGAAGCTCACCGATTCTCCGATCGCCGCGCGCCATAACCGTTTCGAGCAGACTCGTAAACGGATCGTGATAGCGGAACGAAACCCCTTTGATCTTGCGCAGCAGATCTTTCAGATAGAAGTGTTTGCGGCTCAATTCGTCCGGAGCGAGCAGCGCGCAGCGCATAAACGGGGTAAACGGCTTGGGTATAAAGTTCGACACGCTGACCGTCACATGAAAGCGGCCGCGCGCCGTCCCTTTTTCATCGGCGGCAGCCTCCATAATCTTTCGGGCAAGGGATGCGATACCGAGGAGATCTTCGTCGGTTTCGGTCGGCAGGCCGACCATAAAGTAGAGCTTGACGGAATTCCACCCCAGATGCACCGCCTGTCGGACGGCGGAGAGAATTTCTTCTTCCGTAATGTTTTTATTGATGACGTCGCGCAATCTCTGCGTACCCGCTTCCGGTGCAAATGTAAGGCCGCTCTTCCGCGCCCCCTGAATTTCATCCAGCAGCGTAAAGCCGAGATTGTCGAGTCGCAGCGACGGCAGAGACAGGCTGATGCGGCTCTGGCGGCAGTCATCGGACAGCATCCGGACGAGATCTTCAAATTCGGAGTAATCCGACGAAGAAAGCGACATCAGCGAAAGTTCATCGTGCCCGCTGCTCGCAAGCTGCTGCAGCGCAATGTCCCTGATCTTCTCTTTACTGCGCTCCCTGACCGGACGATAAATCGATCCTGCCTGACAGAAACGGCATCCGCGGGAGCAGCCGCGGAAAATTTCAACAACCGCACGGTCGTGTACGACATCGATAAACGGTACCGGAGGCGCCGCCGGATAATCGATATCGTTGATATCCTGCACGACGGCCTTCAGAATGCGATCGGGCGCTTCGGCCACCCGCTTATGGAATCCCGTAAGCGCATTGCCGGCATCGTACTGTGGTTCATAAAACGACGGCACGTATACGCCCTGGAGCGTACAGATTTCCTTCAGGAAGCTCTCCCGGTTCCGGCCGCTCTCTTTCCAGAGTCCATAGCGCCTGCATAGGTCCACCGTCAGTTCTTCGCCGTCGCCGATCAGCACGACGTCTATAAAGTCGGCCAGCGGCTCGCTGTGAAAGGCACAGGGTCCCCCGGCGAGCACCAGAGGGCTGGATTCGTCCCGTTCGCTTGACCGCAGCGGAATGCCCGCAAGGTCGAGCATGTTCAGAATATTCGTGTACGACATTTCGTACTGCAGCGTAAAACCGACGATGTCCATCTCCGACAGCGCCGTCTTTGTTTCCAGCGTAAACAGCGGCACGTGCGCCGAGCGCATTGCCTCTTCCATGTCGGGCGACGGCGCAAAGACGCGTTCGCAGTATGTGTGCTCCGTCTGATTCAGCAAATGATACAGAATCTGAAGGCCAACATAGGACATGCCGATCTCGTAACGGTCAGGAAAACAAAAGGCGAACCTTGTGAGATCCGTCCTGTTGTCCTTGACGATGCTGTTCAGTTCTCCCCCGATGTATCGGGCCGGTTTTTCCACGCGCATCAGCAGCTCTTCGAGCTGTGCGGCGTCAATCTTCGTATTTTTCATCATCCCAGTATTCAAAATCGTAATCGATCACTCGAATCGTGTCCCCGTCCTCAAGCCCCATGTCCCGAAGTCGCTCGATCGCTCCGCGTTCTTCGATGTAGCGCTGCAGGTGACGCAGCGAACCGGAATCATTAAAATTTGTGGAACGCACGATCTTTTCCAGCTGTTTCCCGTTCAGGATAAACAAATCCGCTTCTCTTCGAATGTAAATTTCCCGGTAGTCTTCGTCCTGTTCCGGCCTGACGGCGATGTACTCCTGCTCCGGTTGAGCGTGCTCAGCAGCTGCGCTTTCCTCTTCGCAGCGCAGAAGCAGCGCAAGGGCCGCATCCATCAGCGCATCGACGCCCTCTCCGGTGGGCGCGCAGATAGGAAAGACTTCGTATCCCAGCGCACGGATCTTCTCTTCGAACTCCTGCAGAGCAGTTTCTTCGGTCAAGTCGGTTTTGTTTGCCGCGACGATCTGCGGCTTCTGTGAAAGCGACGAACTGTAGGAGGCCATCTCTGCGTTCGTGCTGATAAAATCTGCAATCGGATCCCGTCCTTCGGAGCCGGACACATCGACGACGTGTATTAAAACCTTCGTGCGTTCGATGTGCTTCAGAAAGTCCAGTCCCAGGCCGAGCCCTTCGGAGGCCCCTTCGATCAGTCCCGGAATATCCGCAAGCACAAAGGAGTGCTCGTGCCGGTGCACGACTCCGAGGTTGGGCGTTTTCGTCGTAAACGGATAGTTGCCGATTTTGGGCCGCGCCTGCGTCGACACGGACAACAGCGTCGATTTTCCGACGTTCGGATAACCCACGAGTCCGACATCTGCGATGGATTTTAAAATCAGTTCGACCTCCACTTCCACGGCGGCGCCTCCAGCCTCCGCAAACTTCGGTGTCCGTCTCGTCGAGCTTTTAAAGCGGACATTTCCCCGGCCTCCGCGTCCGCCCCGCGCAGCGACGAGACTGTCTCCGGGACTGGCTAGATCTTTCATCACGATCTGGGATTTCGCTTCGAGGACAACGGTGCCGACAGGTACGCGAATCACGAGATCCGCTCCTTTTTTACCGAACTGTTTTTTGCGCTTTCCATCTTCACCGTTTTCGGCCGCATATTTTTTCTTGTAGCGGAAATCCATGAGCGTTCTCAGATTCTCATCTGCAACGAACACGACATCGCCGCCCTTTCCTCCGTCTCCGCCGTCCGGACCCCCTTCGGGCACGAACGCTTCGCGTCGGAAAGAGACAGAGCCGTTTCCACCTCTGCCGGACTTAACCGAAATTTTGGCATGATCTACAAACATCGAACTTTCTTTCCGTGCGATAAGAAAGCCCCTATGGGATCATAGGGGCTTTTGGCTACGCTTCCTGCGAGTACACGCTTACCTGTTTCCGCTTCTTGTCTTTTCTTTCGAATCTGACAATGCCGGTTTCTGTAGCAAACAGCGTATCGTCGCCGCCGATTCCCACGTTGTTTCCGGGATGGATCTTCGTCCCTCTCTGTCGAACCAATATGGTACCGGCGTTCACAAACTGACCGTCGGACCGCTTAACGCCGAGGCGTTTCGCTTGACTGTCTCTGCCGTTCTTGGAACTGCCGACTCCTTTTTTACTTGCCATGGTCCTTCACCTCCTTTGTCGGATCGGATTATTGCATTGCGGCTTCGATCGTTTCGATCAGTACCGCATTGGTTGCTTTTTCGTCTACGTCGATTCCATTGGCGCGCGCATAGTCGATGAGCTCGGCCTTTTTCATGGATTTAAGCGACGGTTTTTCAGCCTGATCTTTATCTTCGGAGGCGCGCTGCACACCTGCTGTAGAAATCTCTACGATTTCGAGTTCGGTAAACGGCTGCCTGTGACCCTGCTTTTTGCGATAATTCTTCTTCGCTTTGTACTTGTAAATGATGACCTTTTTCGATTTGCCGTTCTCGACGACCCTGGCGTTTACGCTCGCACCGTCGATATATGGATTTCCGATAACGGTACCGGCTTCGCTTTGCAGCATCATCACCTGATCGAGAGCGATGCTGTCTCCTTCTGCGACGGCCAGTTTTTCAACCCGAATCACGTCGCCTTTCGAAACGCGGAACTGCTTTCCGCCTGTTTCTACGATTGCATACATACTGCCTTTCCCTCCTCTTACCGTCTCGCCCGCATCGGGTGGCCCAAGCGCTTTAAACCCATGCAGAGCGGCAACATTGGTAATATATCATAGGCAGCAGACCGTGTCAAACAATATTTCGCCCGCTGTCGCCTCGAAGGTCCGGTGTACCATCCGGGCAACTACGCATCTTCGATGACGCCGTCCTCGTCGGCCATCGCCGACAAATCCGCATCCACTGCCTGCTCGGGAGATTTGACAAACAGCCGCTTGATCTCGCCTTCCAGCTCTTCTAAAAGCTCCGGATGCTCGAGGAGGTAGTTCTTGACATTTTCGCGCCCCTGACCGATCCGGTTGTCTTTGTAGCTGTACCAGGCGCCGGACTTATCCAGGATATCGGCTTCCACTGCGCAGTCCAGCACGTCGCCGGCCCTGGATATCCCTTCCCCGTACATGATGTCGAACTCGGCCATCTTAAACGGAGGAGCCACTTTGTTCTTTACGACTTTGACGCGCGTGCGGTTTCCGATCATCTGATCCCCGCTCTTGATCGTCTCGATGCGGCGGACATCCAGACGCACGGACGAGTAGAACTTGAGCGCCCGGCCGCCGGTCGTCACTTCTGGGTTGCCGAACATGATGCCGACTTTTTCGCGAAGCTGGTTGATGAACACGACGGCCGTGTTCGTTTTATTGATGATGCCGGTCAGCTTGCGAAGTGCCTGGGACATGAGCCTGGCCTGCAGCCCCACGTGGCTGTCGCCCATGTCTCCCTGAATTTCAGCTTTGGGTACGAGCGCGGCGACCGAGTCGATGACCACGACGGAGATGGCCCCGCTTCGCACCAGCATTTCGCAGATTTCGAGCGCATCCTCTCCCGTGTCGGGCTGCGACACGAGCAGCTCGTCGATGTCGACACCGAGCGCTTTCGCGTAGATGGGATCCAGCGCATGCTCGGCGTCGATGAACGCCGCTTTGCCGCCTGCCTTCTGCGCTTCGGCGATGATGTGCAGAGCCAGCGTCGTCTTTCCGGAGGATTCCGGTCCGAATATTTCCGTTACGCGCCCCTTGGGAATCCCGCCGATTCCGCAGGCGATATCCAGAGAAATCGACCCCGTGGATATGGCCCCTATGTTGACCCTGGCGCTCTCGTCTCCAAGCTCCATGATCGTTCCTTTTCCAAACCTCTTATCGATCTGAAGAAGCGCGGCCTCCAGAGCTTTGTCTTTTTCGGATTTCGCAGCTGTTTTATCACTCGCCATGGTTTCCTCCATTCTTACCCGACTCTCTGTCCGATGAAAAACACGTCAGAGAACATTTGTTCTTTTGTCCATGATAATACACGGAACACTTTTCGTCAACCGTCATTTTAGCGCTATGTTTTACATATATTACCATTAATTAACTTATTTGTCAATCACAAGTTCCCTATACAGCACGCGGAACATATGCACGACTGCGTTGCCGCGTATGGACTGCCGATTGGAATTCCGCAGCTGATAGCGGAAGCTCTGCACGCGTCCCCGGATGCACAGACCGATATACACCAGGCCGACCGGTTTTTCCTCCGAGCCTCCGTCCGGCCCGGCGATGCCGGTGATGGAAATGCCGATATCGCTTCCGCTCACCTCATAAATACCCCGGGCCATCTCTTCGGCCACTTCTGCACTGACCGCTCCGTGTGCAGACAGCGTCTCTTCGGACACGCCCAGCTCCTCCACTTTGGCGCGGTTGCTGTACGTGACGATGCTGCGGTCGAACACCGCCGATGCGCCCGGCCTATCGGTGACGGCTTTCGCAAACGATCCGCCTGTGCAAGATTCTGCCGAAGACAGCGTCAGCCGATGTTCATTCAAGTAGCGGAAGACGATGGACGAAATGCTTTCGTCCTCCTCACTGTATATATAAGGACCGATTCGTTCCCGGACTAACGCGACCATCTGCTCGACCGCCTGTTCGGCTTCCGCTCGCGTTTTGCGCTTGGAGGCGATGCGCAGCGTCGATTCGTAGTTGCTCGCATACGTGGCCAGCGTCGGATCCGTCTGCGCTTCGATCAGGTCCATGACCTGTGTCTCCAGCATGGATTCGCCGAGCTCCATCACCCGCAGGGTCTTGTAATACAATACGCCGTCACTTCTCTGCTCCAGGAGCGGCCTCACATGCTGCTCGAACATCGGGATCATCTCATTCGGCGGCCCCGGCATGGATATGATCAGCTTTTCTTCCTTTTCGAGCATAAATCCCGGCGCCGTCCCGTTTGGATTCGGCAGAATGCTGGCGTGTTCCGGAAAGTTGGCCTGCTTTAAGTTGTTGTCGCTCATCACGCGATTATACTTTTTAAAATGCGCCTGCAGGATCGCAAGCTGATCGGGAAACGGCACGACGCGCTCCCCGAACACGTCGGCAATCGTCTCTTTGGTGAGGTCATCCTGCGTCGGGCCGAGTCCGCCGGTTGCGATGATCAGATCGCAGTCTTTGTATGCGTGCTGAATCATCTCTTTGAGGCGCTGCGGGTTATCGCCGACGGTCATGTGGTACATGACATCGATTCCAATCTGAACCATCTGCTGGGACAGATAAGCGGTATTCGTGTTGAGAATCGAGCCGAACAGCAGTTCGGTTCCCACACTCAGGATAGTGCACTTCATTCGTTCGCCTCCATTTGTGTCAACGGGCGTCGCCCGTTCGCGCTAAAGTGTAAAAATATGACGATTCCTGTAGACGTATTCAACTCCGGATAAAACCGTCATGATGACCGAAGCTGCCAGAAACACAACGGCTGTGCGTGCGACCCAGGCCGGTTCGTTTACGATGAGCAGCGGTACGGCGATCATCTGCAGGACCGTCTTCAGCTTGCCCGTCATCCCGGCTGCAATGACGATTCCTTCTGCCGCAGCGACCGTCCTCATGCCGGAGACCGTAAACTCGCGGGCGAGGATGACGATGAGAATCCATGCCGGTATCGTCCCGTTCTCCACCATGCAGCAAAACGCGGCGACGACGAGGACTTTATCCGCCAGCGGATCCATGATTTTCCCAAAATTCGTCGTCAAATCGTATGTGCGTGCGATGTAGCCGTCCAGGAAATCCGTAAACGAAGCCGCAAGAAACACGATGAGCGACGGCACGGTCAGGCCCTTCATGTACAGCGCGACAAAGACCGGAACGAGCAGCACCCGCAGAATCGTCAGCTTGTTAGGCAGGTTCACGGACGGACCTCCTTTCGGCCGGTTCCGGCCAAATCGTAGTCGAATGCATCTTCTACGGTCACGCACGCAAACTCTCCCGGGGAGAAATCGTCCTCGCTTGCGAACAAAACACCGTTATCGATATCCGGTGCGTCCTGCATCGTGCGCCCGGTGTAAGTACCGCCTTCGTTAACTTCGTCCACGAGCACCCGGATCGTCTGACCGATGCGTCTGCGGTTGTGCTCGAGGGAAATAGCGCACTGGAGCTGCATAATTTCGTCCCTGCGACGCTCCTTTTCGGCTTCCGGTATCTGCGGAGCCATGAGCGCAGCCGGCGTTCCCTCTTCCTGCGAATAGGCAAACACGCCCAATCGCTCGAATTTCATCGATTCGACAAACGATTTTACATCATCGAATTCCTCTTCTGTTTCTCCGGGGAATCCGACGATCAGCGTCGTGCGAATTGCGATATCCGGAATTTGTTTACGTAATTTATTTATGGTAGACTTGATGGACGCTCGCGTCGAAAGGCGATTCATGCGCTGCAAAATGGAGTCGCACGAATGCTGGAGCGGGATATCGATGTACTTGCAGATTTTAGGCTCGGTGCGGATCGTGTCGATCAGCTCATCGGTGATGCCCTCTTCGTAGCAGTACATCAGCCGGACCCACTCAATCCCCTCAATTTTCACCAGCGCCTGGAGCAGCCGTACGAGATGTCCGGTTCCCCGCAGATCCTGACCGTAGGCCGCCACGTCCTGCGCGACGAGTACGAGTTCTTTGCAGCCGCGACCTGCGAGCCGGCCGGCTTCCTGCAGAATGGACTCTGCGGGGCGGCTTCGGTATGGACCGCGGATGGCCGGTATGCTGCAGTAGCTGCAGGCGTTGCTGCAGCCTTCCGCAATTTTAATCGGCGCCGTGTGGATCAGCGCACCCGCACCCGAACTTCTGGGACCGATGGAGTCATCCCATCCATGAAACTCCTTCGAGCCGTTCGGTTCGTACGGTCCTGCAAATACCCGTTGCCCCTGCGGGGACGCTTCGATGAGCGTGGGCAGCATGCGGTAATCGTTGACTCCGAGAAAGTACTCGGCCTCCGGAATGAGGTCGGACAGTTCGTCGCCATAGCGCTGAGAGAGACAACCGGTGACGATGAGTCTCTGCTCGCTGCGCTTCCCAACGGCAAAATCCAGGATGGCGTCGACAGATTCCTGCTTCGCATCCCGGATAAATCCGCACGTATTGACCAGAATGACATCGGCTGCGTCCGGATCTCCGGTTATCGTGTGACCGCTTTCTTCCAGCAGCCCCGCAACACATTCGCTGTCCACCGTATTTTTATCGCAACCGAGCGTTCGGATGTAGATGTTCAATCGCATCACCCTTTCAATCTCTGTCCTGCGCCATGCTGTCGTACTGAAGATACTGGTCGGCAGACATCAGAACTTTTCGCGGGCGCGACCCGTCCGCGGGCCCCACGATTCCCCGCTCTTCCATCATGTCCACCAGGCGGGCGGCCCGGTTATAGCCGATGCGGAATCTCCGCTGCAGCATGGAGACCGAAGCGTGTTCGCCCTGAACGACCAGGTCGATTGCGTCGGCGAGCAGCTCGTCGTCGTCGTCTTCATCGCGGACACTGCCCGGTCCGACCCGTTCGATGGCCGCAATCACCTCTTTGTCGTAGTCCTGCTTCTCCGCATTCTTTTCCATAAAGCTGATGACGCTTCGAATTTCCGAATTGGAGACAAAGCAACCCTGCACGCGAATCGGTTTTCCTAGCCCCTGCGGACTGAAGAGCATGTCTCCCTTTCCGACCAGCTTTTCGGCGCCGCCCATGTCCAGGATGGTCCTGGAGTCGAACTGAGACGCGACGGCAAAGGCGATTCTCGAAGGGATATTGGCTTTGATGACGCCGGTGATGACGTCGACGGAGGGTCTCTGCGTTGCGACGATGAGGTGCATGCCGGCCGCCCGGGCCATCTGCGCCAGCCTGCAGATCGATTCTTCGACCTGGGAGGGAGCGACCATCATCAGATCGGCCAGCTCGTCGATGACGATGACGATCTGCGGCAACACATGTTCCTCTTCGCCCTTCGAGCGCATCGATTCGTTGTAATATTCGAGATCGCGCACGCCCTCTTCGGCGAATTTTTTGTAGCGCGACGTCATCTCGCTTACCGCCCAGAGCAGCGAAGAAGCCGCTTTGGCCGGCTCGGTGACGACCGGTACGAGCAGGTGCGGAATCCCGTTATAGTTACCGAGTTCAACCACCTTGGGGTCGATCAAAAGCAGCTTGACCTCCTCCGGCCTGGCCCGGTACAGCAGACTTATAATCAGCGTGTTGATGAATACGGACTTCCCTGAACCGGTCGCTCCGGCGATGAGGAGGTGCGGCATGTCCTTCAGGTCGGTGACGACGCTGTCGCCGGCGATGCTCTTGCCGACGGCGACTGCAATCCTGGAAGAGTGCGAACGGAATTCGTCCGAATCGATGAGCTCCCGCAGCACGACACGTCGAATGACTTCGTTTTCCACTTCGATGCCGATGGCCGCCTTGCCGGGGATCGGAGCTTCAATCCGTATGCTTTTCGCTTTCAGGTTCAAGGCAATGTCGTCGGCGAGGCGGACGATGCTCGCCACTTTAACTCCGGCGCTGGGTTGAATTTCAAAGCGCGTGACCGTCGGACCCTTGACGACATCCGACACGCTGGCGCTCACGCCGAAGCTGTGCAGCGTTTCCTCCAGGAGAGTCGCCTTGCTCTGCATCGAGGAATCCTCGTCGCTGCTCTTGATCCGTTCCGGCTTTTTGAGCAGCTCTACCGGCGGGAAATGATACGTCTGCTCGACGGAAGCGTCCGTTGCTGGAATGTCCGGAGCAAGATCCGGTTCCGGTGAAGGTGCCGATGACCGTCCGTCCAGTCCATATCCTTTCGCCGGCTTATCTGAACTGCTGCCAAACAGCGTATCGTCGGTGACATATTCCAGAATTTTCTTTTTGCGAGCCGATACTTCGTCCTCCACCTGAAGCGTGGCCGGCGGAATCGGCACAAACACCGCTGCAGGCGGCTCGTCGGCCTTCATAAGTTCCGGATGTCGAGGCGATTCAAGCGGTATCTGGGACACCGTTGTCTCTTCCGTTTCGGTCTGCTTCGCTCGCTCAGCTGCTTCCTTGACCCGTTTCGCCCGTTCGATTTCGGCTTCTACGCGGCGTTGCTCCGCCGTGCGATCGCTTTTCTCGATGATGGAACGGTTGATGGCGAGCTGATCCTCTTTGACCTGCCTGGACGCCAGGCGGCGAATTCGCCACTGGTCGAAAAACGTTGCTACCGGGGTATCCACGATAAACAGCAGCGCTATAAAGATACCCGCGACCGATAGAATATACATCCCTTCCCGCCCGAAATATTTAATCAGAATCGAGGCAGGGAGGACGCCGAGCACACCGCCGCTGTCCGATCCCGCGACGTACACCTCTTTGAGGAGAGCCAGCGACAGCGGTTCGTAGGTAATCGGGTACAGCGAAGCATTGATGGCGCTTATGAATAAAAACAGAAGCACGAGAAAGAGAATCGAACGCGTCGTAATGTACGATGCGCGGCGGACAAAAACGAGCACTCCGTACAGAATCAGGTAGTACGACAGCGCGTACGCAATTCTCCCAAAACCTCCGAACAACAGACTTTGTACGAACCCGCCGATTTGTCCGGTCGCCTGCGTCTGCAGGCTGACTGCAAAAAACGTACCCAAAGCGATGAGCACAATCGCCCAGATTTCGTCGTGGAGCCTTTTTTTCTTCTCCAGCACTTCCTGAGTCTCGCGCTCCTTTGAGCGGATTTTTTCCTTCTCCGTCTTTCTGCCGCTCGCCTTTGCGGAAGAAGTCGTTTTGGCAGCCGCGCCCTTTTTCCTGTCCGGCATTGTGATTCCTCCAGCGTCCACGGGCCGCAACACGTTACAGGACCTCAAAATGGACAAGATTATGTTATCACAGTTCAGCGCACACTGCAATTACGGCCTGTTCCAACATTTTACACTGCCGCAGCCCTACACGCGTCGTAAGCGAGGTCTTCTTGCGGCTTTTCCTTGTCTTCCGATCGATAATGCGTGTATAATGTCGTTTAATCGTTGATGCATGCACATTATATTGCGCAGGAGGTGGCGTACATGAAACGTAAACCAAACATCGCCGTCGTCGGAGCGACCGGGCTGGTCGGTTCCACATTTCTAGAGGTGCTGGAGCAGAGAGATTTCCCCATTGGAACGCTCTACGCCATGGCTAGCGCCAAATCCGCCGGGAAGAAAATCACCTACCGCGGAAGCGAAGTGACGGTCGAAGAATTGAATGAACGCTCCTTCGACAAGGACATCGACATCGCCCTGTTTTCTGCAGGCGGCGCCCTGTCGACCCGCTACGCACCTGTTGCGGCAGCCGCAGGCTGCATCGTTGTAGACAACAGCAGCGCATGGCGCATGGATCCGGACGTGCCCCTCGTCGTACCCGAAGTCAACCCGCACGCCGTAAAAAAAGCGGTCAGGGGAATCATCGCAAACCCGAACTGCTCCACCATCCAGGCGGTTCTCCCCCTCAAGGTGCTGCACGATGCCTATCGCATCCGTCGCATCGTCTACTCGACCTATCAGTCGGTATCCGGTGCGGGCATCAAAGGCCTGAGAGATCTCGAACAGGGGCTTGCTGGCAACGATCTGTGCGAAGCTTTTCCGCATCCCATCGCCGGCAACTGCATCCCGCACATCGATGCGTTTCTCGAGAACGGTTACACAAAAGAAGAGATGAAGATGATCGGCGAGACTAAAAAAATCCTGGAGGACGACTCGATTCGGATTACGGCGACGACCGTACGCGTACCTGTGCAGGCTGCTCACAGCGAGTCGATCAATATCGAGTTCGAAAATCCGTTCGATCTGGACGAAGCCAAAGCGTTATTGGCGGCAGCGCCAGGCATCGAAGTCATCGACGATCCGCAGAAAAACTGTTATCCGCTCGCGCGGGATGCCGCCGGCACCGACAGCGTGTACGTCGGACGGATCCGCCGGGACGACAGTCTTGCAAGCGGGCTCAATCTGTGGTGTGTCGCTGACAACATCCGCAAGGGAGCTGCCACAAATTCCGTACAAATCGCCGAACTGCTTATCAAATAAGCATTTATCGTATATAATGAACACAATCTGTCCTACTGTCTGGGACAGGAGCCGCACGTCGGGAGAGATTTGATCGGGAGGGATTCAATATGAAGAGAGCTGACGAAGGATTAGGATTCATCATGAAGTACGAAAATGTCGCCTGGTACGAGGACGGGAAAGTCCGCATACTGGACCGGCGC
>Ga0265293_10005989_pt1 | contig 19812 bp, 10 predicted proteins | sample Munlanlewell138R_FD_192505 | JGI IMG/M metagenome (GOLD analysis project Ga0265293, IMG submission 192505) | Leachate microbial communities from a municipal landfill in Southern Ontario, Canada - Leachate well 138R | ecosystem: Engineered > Solid waste > Landfill > Unclassified | place: Canada... | reverse complement strand
TTATTATATCAAATGCTTTTAATTTTGTAAAAATAGAAGTTTGTATAAATAAAGCAAATGACCATAGGGATGGTATTGTTACTGGCGTAACAAGTAATTGTCTTCGACAAGTAAAAGCTCTAAATCCATTGCTTACGGCTTGTTTGCGAAGCAAATAATAACTTGCTTAAACGAAGTTTAAGCAATAACTTGTTCATCGTAGATGAAAAATAAGTTATTTGTTGTAATTTTTATTGTATTTGTATGTTTTTGGCATCTATGTTTTTTTTGAAACTTTCTGAAACTTTATTATATTCTACAATATCTACCATGATATTAAGTTCTGATTCTTCAAATTCTTCTTTAAGTTTCTGCATTTTTTCTATTGTCATTTTTTCTTCTGATATTATTGCCAAATCAATATCTGAATATTTCTGTGAATTGTTATTAACTCGGCTTCCAAATGCTACTACTTTTACTTTCGGAAGATGTTTTTCTAATATTTTATTAATTATTTCAAGTTGTTTCCCGTTTAAATCAATCATTGTTTTTTACTAAATTTTCATAGGTTTTTTTTGCTTCTGCTATAAACTCAAGTGCTTTATAATATACTTCTTCAGCTATTGCTTTATCGTATGTATGAGAGGTTTCATTTCTTGCTTCGTGAAATATCATCCATTTTTCAACATCATCAATCAATTTATGTTTTGCTGCCATTCTATATAGATGTCTTCTTGTTATTCCTTCTGTTTCTGTTTTACTTATGTTTTCACTGAGCCATCTTTTGATAAATTTCCAGCATAATTCATAAGTAAACTCAAAATTTTGTATTATTCCTGCTTTTAATGTATTTAACATTGCAAGGTCGGTTGTTGGGTATGTTTTGGCTTTTTTTAATGATTCTATGCTGTTTTCGTATGAAAGCAGTGCTTTTTCCAGTGCTTCAAAATTCAAGTTCATTTCTTCTCCTGTTTTGCAGGTTTTATTTATTTTATCATAATTTATTTATTTAAAAAAATCCAATGTTTCGGTGGTTGCGTTGAAGTAATGCTGGTCTTTTCCTGTAAGATATGATGGCAGATACTGTATTCCACCATACCATAGATGTCCTGTGTTGTCTATTTTGATTTCTTTTATGCTGGTTTGTTTTTCAGAATGTTTATATTTGTTTATTTCTCCGCCTTTTTCATATATGGTTTCTATAAGTTTTATTTCATTGTTTTCTGTCAGGTTCTGTATAAACTCTTCCCCATTAAGTGTTTGCTGATTTTTAAAAAATGTTCGGGATATTGTTTTAAATTCTTTTTTTGATTTTGAGTGCATTATCAGCATTTCAGGGATTTTTTCTGAATATTCTGGTTTTTCAAAAAATATCGGGCTTATCAATGCGATTTTTTTTATGTGTTCGTGATTTTTTAAGCTGAAATTATACGCAATTTGTGCTGATGAGGAATATCCGACTATGTATATGTTTTCATTATCTATTGTATAGGTTTTCAGGACGTCTTCCAAACTTTCTCTGATGTATTCATAATCGTTGTATTGTTTTTCTTCTTCATTATTATTCCATATTCTTGGATTTGAGAGCACTCTTGATTCAACTCTTCTGTCCTGTGGCATTGCTTCCGGGATTAGTATTAAAAAATTGGCTGTGTCTGCTTTAATTTTCCATTGTGCTGTTTTCAGGATTGAATTATAATCTCCGCCTTCCGGGGGCAGAAGTATTAAGAGTGGGATTTTACGCTGATTTGTATATTTAACCGGCATATAGAGATAATAATTTCGACGGTATATTCCCTGTATTATTTCTCGTCTGTATAGGTTTATTTCTAATTTATCTGTTTTTTCCAGTGGTAATGCGTTTATAAATATTGATATTGTGATAAGTAATATTATTGACAGGAGTTTTTTAAGCATTACTGGGATTTTCATTTAAGAAACTTTTGTTTCTGCTGGTTTTTTCTTTTTTGGATAGAATTTTTTAAATTTTTTTGGTTTTGGTTTTTCATCTTTTGCTGTGGTATTTATTTTTTCAGATTCAGCAGATTTTATTTGATTTGGTTTTGTTTGATTTAGGTTTGTTTGATTTGGTTTAAATTTATTTTTTGGTTTGAATTTGTTTACAGGTCTGGCTGGTCTAATTATTTTTGCAGGTTCTTTTTTTTCTTCTGTCTGTGATGTTTCAATTATTGCGGGTTTTTCTTCTTTTTTATATAGTTTTTCTTTTTCATGATTAATTTTTACAAGTCTGTTATAGTTTTCTTTAAATATTTCCTGAATGTTTCTGCTTCTAATACCGTCAGCGTGTTTTCTTAACAGGTCAGGGATTTTATGGCTTCCTTCAAGGTTGCCGACCAGGGTTTCTACTCCTGTAAGTCTTGCTGATTTTAAAGCTGGTTTTACGTCTGTGTCTTTTGAAAATATTATTACTTTATCAACTAACTGTCTGTATGAAACGTGTGCTATGTCTAATCCTAATATCATATCTACCTGTTTCTGTACAAATATTACTGAGCCGTCATAGTTGAATCCGTTTATTTTTAAATCACCTACTCGAAGTGCTATGTGTTCTTCATAGGATAGTTTGTTGAGAAAGTTGGAGTTTTCGTCATAAAACTGTTTCATTTCTTTTTCGTTACTTTCAAAATAGGTTTTGAATCGGTTTATCTGGTATTCGCTAAGGGTTTTTCTTTCTGTAACACTTTTATAGAGTTCAGTTGGATTGAATGGGAATGAGGTGTAGAAAAATATTCGATATATTTTTTCGTCTGGTTCAAGGAATCCTTTAAATAATCTTACGAGTGCGGATGGGTCGTTAAAGTTGAATACACGAAACCCGGTGGATTTCTGCACTGCATACACATCCTGTTTAAAGTTTTCCCAGTCTATAAAAAATGCTACTTTTTCCATTTTATTCCTCAAATAATTTAATGTAATTTACAAGCATAAGCCGGGCAGAATATATTCTGCCCCTACAAGGGCTTAAAGGCAATTTAAAATCAATAATACATATTTTATTAGCATAAGCCGGGCAGAATATATTCTGCCCCTACAAGGGCTTAAAGGCAATTTAAATCTACAGGCCGTTGACTTTGTAGATTGTTTCTATTGCGTTTTCTGCTGCTTCTCTTACTGCTTTGTACTGGTCATATCTTGCCTGTTTTAGTATTGGCAATGCTCTTACATCACCGATTTTTCCAAGTGCTATTGCAGCCTGTTCTCTAACCTGTTTTATTCTATCATTAAGCAGTTCCATTACTGGTTCTACTGCTTCATTTGATTTCATTTCACCTAATACAAAGGTTGAATTTTCTCTCATATATCTGTTTCTGTCGCCAAGTCTTCTTATAAGTGGTTCTACTGCATCTTCAAACTGTAGTTTTGATAGTATTTTTGATGCATTCATTCTTACTATTTCATCTTCATCTTTTATTGCATTGATAAGTGGAAGCACGGCTTTTGTATCAAACTTTTTAAATGTTTCAAATACTTTGTTTTTTACCCAGACGTTTGAATCTGAGAATGCCATACAAAGTGGGATTATTGATACTGGGTTAGCCAGTTCTCCAAGTGCTTCTACTGCTGCTTCTCTTACTGAGCTGTCGTTGTCTGTAAGTGATTTAATTATGTTTTCACATGCTCTGTCATCTTTCAGTTTGCCCAGTTCTTCAAGTATTGCTTTTCTGACTGCTGAAGATGGGTCTTTAAGGTTTGTAATAAATATGTTGAGTATTCTTGTGTCTTTAATTTTTCCAAGTGCTCTGACTGTTTCTACTCTTACTTCTTCTTTTGCATCTCTCATAACCTGTGCAAGCGGTTCTACTGCTCTCGGGTCTGCAAGTTCGCCAAGTGTTTTTACTATTGTTGTTCTAACTTTTTCATTGTGGTCTTTAAGCACTTTTGTTAATGGTTCTACTGCCATGCCTGAACCTATTTTTCCAAGAGCTTCTACTGTGATTTCACGAATTTTTTCATCTGAATCTCTCAGCTGTTTGATTAATGGTTCTATTGCCTGAACGTCTTTAAACTCACCGAGCGCGTAAATTACTCCTACTGGATTTGGTTCTTTATCTGTGAGTTTTCCAAGAAGTATTCTGATTATTTTTCTGTCATTTATTTTAAGCAGTGCTTTTGTTATGTCTTCAAAATGCACGCTTGATTCTGAATCAATCAGAAGGTCTGCAAGTACTTCTATTGCTTTTGCGTTTCCTAATTCACCCAGAGCTACAACACACCAGTATTTAAGTTCGCTGTCTGCTGTGTGTAATACTTCAATTATGTTATCTACTACGTTTAAATCACCGTATTTTCCCATTAATTCAACTACATTTTTTCTCATGGCTTTTAATGATTCTCTTGTCAGCTCAACTATTTCGTCTGCTCCAAGACTCATTATGCTTGAAAAATCATCCTGTTTCATTGTATCTTTGAGGATTGAAAGCAGTATTGAATTTGCCTGTTTTATTCCCATTTCGCCAAATGTTCCTGCAATTTCAAATCTAATCCATGCATAAGATTCTTTAACTGCGGCAACCAGGGTGTCGCTGTTCATTATGTTAAGGTCAACAGACAGAAGTGCATCAACAATATGTGTAACCACTTCTTTTTCAACTGATTTAATAATTTTAAGCAGTGGATAAATTGCTCTTACATCACCTATCATGCCTAAAATTCTGATTATTTTTGTTAATACTTCATCATTTTTAATATTCAGATTTTCAATTAATGGCTCAACTGAGAATTTACCAAGTTTAACAAGTGAGCCGACAGCATTTTCACTTACGTTGAAACTTTCATCCCATAACATGTTAATCAGCTTAGGTATTGCTTTTGGATTTTTAATTTTTCCAAAACCGAAAGCTACTTCTTTTCTAACATCTTCGTTAGGGTCTTCGATAAGTTCCATAAGCGCTTCAACACAGAGTTCGTTTCCTATTTCTCCAAGTGACCATACTATCATTTTTCTTATTTCTTCGTTTTTGTCATCTATCATTGAAATAAGTGGTTCTGCTGTTTCGTCTGCTTTAATATTGCCCAGAGCTTTTACTGCATATATTCTGAGTTCATCATCTGAGGATTCTCTTGCGGTTGACAGCAATGGTTTGATTGATACTATTGACTGGATTTCTCCAAGTGCTTTTACTGCCATTTTTCTTACTTCAACATTTGGGTCTTTAAGTGTATCTATTAAATTGTCAACTGCGATGGACTGTTTTAATTTCCCGAGTGCTTCTGCTGAATATGCTCTGATGCTTTCATTCATATCTTTAAGCAGTGCAATAAGTGGTGATACTGCTACTGGTTCGTTGATTTCACCTAATGCCTGTACTGCATCCATTCTGACAAAATCGTTTGAATCGCCAAGTAAGCCGATTAATGGTTCAACTGCTTTTTTAGAGCGTAATTTTCCAAGTGCATTTGCTGCCATTTTTCTGACATCATCACTTATGTCATTAAGTGCTTTTATCATTTCTGGTTCTGCAACCGGGTCAACTATTTCTGATAAAGCTTTTGCTGCTATATATCTGATATCTTCATTTGTGTCTTTTATTAATCTAAGAAGTGATTTTGTTGCTTTCTGCGAACCTATTTTACCCAGGGATTCTGCTGCTATATAAATCAAATCTTCATTTGTGTTTTCTAATGCCTGAATAAGTATTTCAACTGCTTTTTCATCTTTGAGTTCGCCTAAACTTTTAATTGTAAGATAGCAAATATCTTCATCAGATTCCATTGCAAGCAGGTTTACAAGTGGTTCAACTGCTTTTTTATCACCAATTCTTCCTAATGTGTCAACTATTACTTCTTTCATGTCTTTTGGCGCTTCTTTAAGTCCTTTTGAAAGTTCACTCACTGCTTCTTTTGCTTTCAAATCGCCAAGTTCTTCAATTATTCTATATTTTTCATCTTCTACAAGTGTTTTTTTCAATTTTTCAATTAATTCATTAATCTGTTTCTGTCTATCCTCAACCTTATGAGATACAGAGGATTTTTCTATTTCCTGAGTGTATTCTTTTTCATCTGAGTAATCATTTTCTTCTGCTTTTTCATCTTTTTTCATTCTTGCTTTAATTCGCTGAAGAAGCGGTAGGTCTTTTTCATTTACTTCATCAAACTGATTTATTGTTTTTTCTTTTTTTGCCATGTAATCAGGTTTCGGGTCTGGATAGCTTTCTTTCTGATATGTTTCAGCAAAAGGTGATTCTTCTTCTATTTCTGAATAATCATCTTCAACTTTATATTCATTTTCTGTTATTTCTTCAAATTTATTCTGTTCAAAATCGGTATTAAGTTCACTTTCTTCATCTGTAAATGTGTCGAATGGATTTTCTTCTTCTGTGTCATCTAATAAATCTATTTCTTCCTCAAATGTGTTTACTTCTTTTTTAGGTGTTGGTTTAAATTCATCATCTGGTATGAGTTTTGGTGGAAGTAAATCTGCGTATTCGTCTTCAACTGTTTTTTCAACTTTCTTTTTTACAGAAGGTTTTGCTTTTTCTTTAACTGGTGGTTCTTCTTTCTGTGGTGGAAGTAAATCAGCGTATTCATCTTCTTCACTGACTTCAGTTTCGTCTGTTAAATCAAAATCACCAAGTTCATCAGAGCCTTGTTCAAGTTCTTCATCAAGAAGTTTTTCAATTTCTTTGTCGCTGATTTCTTCTTCTTCACCCATGGTTATTTCTTTTTCAAGTTCATCGCTGAAGGAATTTGCAAAATCTTCAAAATCGTCTATTTTCTTCTCAATTTCTTTATCTTTATTTTTTACTTCTTTTGCAGCTGGTTTTGGTGGGGTCTGTTTTACTTCTTCTTTTTCAAAAAGTGAATCTATATCCAAATCCTGTGCTGATGTATCATCATCACTGATTTCAAACACTTCATTTTCAGTTTCAATGTTTTTCTGAGGAGTTTTTGCAGGTTTCTGGGCTGGTTCTTCTGCTTCAAGGAGTTCATTAAATATTTCATCGTTTTCTGTGGAATTTGAACCTGTGGATAGGTCGAAATTGATTTCTTCTGTGGATGAATTTTCGGTTTCATCAGAAATTTCTGAGAAAAAATCATCATCAGAAAAAAGTGAATCGAGTTCAGAGTCTCCTTTTTTTGATTGTTTTCCATCACCTTTTTTTTCATTTGACGAAACTATATCATCAAGGTTTATATCAAAATCAAAATCAAATTCTGCCTCACCTGATGACAGCTCACTTCCACAGTCTATACAGAACTTATCCTGCTCTTTATTTTCTTTTCCACATTTTTCACATTTCATTATTTAGACTCCTCCCTCCCCATGAACTTTAAAAAATTTTCTGTCAGATATCTTCGGATTTCCAAATTTTTATGCAATTTAAGCACATTATTTGTTATCTCTTTACAGTCATCGACAGAAATATTCCTCAGCAATAATTTAATTTGTGTGGTAGCTGATGGAACCATTGAAAAATCTGTTATTCCCATTCCAATAAAAACCGGCAGACAGATGGGGTCTGCTGCCATTTCACCACAAATCTGAAGTTCTTTGTTATTGTTCTTACAGATTTCAGCTATATGTTTTATAACTAAAAACAATGCTTTGTTATACCAGCAGTACAGGTCTGATATTCTGAAATTCATTCTGTCAACTGCAAGTAAAAACTGAAGTAAATCGTTTGTTCCAATGCTGAAAAAATCCATTTTCTCAACAAAATAATCCATGTATAAAACTGCTGATGGTACTTCTAACAATATTCCATGTTTTATGTCAGGATTAAATGTTTTGTTCTCATTCAACAGCTCATTTCTTACTTCTTCGTTTATATTTAATATTTCATCAACTTCACCTGGAAGTGATATCATCGGATACATTACTTTGACATTTCCATTAACACCAGCTCTATAAATTGCTTTAAGCTGGGTTTTAAATATATCTCTTCTGTCAAGAAGTATTCTTATTCCTCTCCATCCAAGAAAAGGGTTATTTTCGTTTCTTATATCAGTAACCCCGGCTACACTTTTATCCCCACCAATATCAGCCATTCTTATTACTATGGAATTCCCCTGGAGTTTTTCTACAATTTTACTGTAATGATTATACTGTTCATCTTCTGAAGGAATATCACTTCTATCCATAAACATGAATTCAGTTCTATATAATCCAATATTTTCAACACCATATTTTTTCATTTTCATAAATTCTGAGAAAAGCTGAATGTTTGCGGAAAGATTTATTTTAAGTTTATCTGTGGTCTGGGCTGGAATTTTTACTGCTTCCATTTTTTGACTGTTCATTTTCTGAAATTCTTCCATCAGAGCTATGTATTTTTTTATTTCAATGTCTGTCAGATTAAGAAAAACTTCGCCTTCTGTGGAATTTATTACTATAAAATCACCTTCTGAAACATATTGAGTGACGTTTTTTACTCCGGTCAATGCAGGGATTTCAAGTGCTCTTGAAAAAATAGCAACGTGTGAATCTCTTCCGCCTTTTTCAGTACATATTCCTGCTACACCCTGCTCGGCAAGGTGTAAAAGCTGGGTAGGAGTTAATTCTGGAGCAACAACAATAAAACCTTGCAGTCCTTCATAGCTTTCTTCTGTGCCATTATTAAGATTGAGTATTATTCTTCTTCCAACATCTTTTATATCAAATGCTCTTTCTTTTATAAGTTCTGACTCAGCCTGTGAAAATTTTTCAACAAGTTCATCAACAACTTCGTTTACAATCCACTCTGCATTTTTCTTTTTTAATCTTATTCTGTTATAAACTTCTTTGTAAAAAACAGGGTCTTCAAGTATCTGAACATGTGCTTTGAAAATGTTTACATCTATTTTCTGCTCAACATCCGCTTCTTCAATTTTATCTATGGTTTCAAAAAGTTCTTTTTTTACATTTATTACTGCATTTTTATATCTGTCAAGCTCTAAATCTATGTTTTCAATTGAATATTTTTCAAAAGAACTATTCTGTTTTATTATTCTTGTTCTTCCTATTGCTATTCCATCAGAAACTGATATACCCTTAAAAATCAAACTTTACTCCTCGTCAAACTTTCTTTCAAAAAGTTCTGCAATTTTATCAACTACTTCTTTTTCTTTATCGCAGTCATTTGCTTCAATCTGGACTTCTTCATCTTTTTCTGCCGCTAGTATCATTATGCTTAAAATACTTTTCGCATCTGCCACAAGTCCATTTTTTTTAAGTTTAATATCACCATTATATTTTGTCGCAACGTCAACAATCATTGAGGCTGGTCTTGCATGAATACCAATTTTATTAGTTATTTTTACAGTTTTTGTGTACATTTCAGTTCCTGTTCTGTACTAATTTTTTAGTAATTTTCATTTTAAATTCTTCATCTGAGGCAAGTGTTATTTTCTGATTAAAACATATCACGCTTGACTGATAAATTTTTTCAAATCCACTTTCAGATATTGATACTGTTTCTATCGGGAATGTCCAAATATCAAGGAATGTATCAAGTAAAAATTCATAAGCTATATTCATATAATCATCTTTGACACCTATCATGTTCTGTTCATTCAGTTTATTAACGCTGTCTAAAAAATGATTTTCAAGTTTACCATTTTCATTGTAATAATATCTGTCGTCAGCATGACCGCCAAGCATTGACAGATTAAACTCAACACCATGCCACAATGTGAGTTTTTTATCTGAAAGATTTTTAATTTTATAATCAATCACAATATTTTCATTTTTAAAACTGACTACTTTTGTAACATTTACTGGTTCAAATATACCATCAACCCATACATGACCATCTCTGAAAAATTCTATTGAGGTTGAGCCGTCTGTAGCGATTTTTATATTATAATCATAAGGCTCGGTAACAAAATCACCCTGTTCTCCATATATTACTGAAGCAAAACTTTCCGGAGTTGTATCTGGGTGAAAAAAGTGGTCTATGAGAGAGTTTCTTCTGTACCAGTCATAGTTGAGCACTTTATCAAGATTATCTTCTTTTATTACAATTTTACCTTCAGAATCTGTTGGATTGTTTGTAACTCTGCCTTCTCTAATCATATCAATAAGTTTCTGATGATATGATTCTTTTCTTCTCATCAAAGTATTCAGAAGATTGTAATTAACAGGTTTTATATCTTCTTCAAATAGAGTTGCACCTTTTTTAAGGTCAAAATAAAGATTATAATAATTATTTGACATAAGCACTTCTTTATAACCATCAAAATCAAAGTCTTTTTCTGTTATTTCCACTTTTCGCTGTTTTCCATTTGACGAATCTGCCAGTTTTTCAGCCTTTATAAGGTTTTCATAAATTGCATGTCTTAAATGAGGAAGATAAAGACCGCCGAAAACACCATGCCAGTATGGACAGTTACATTGACCTGCCATAAGATAATCCAGCGCTTCATTCTGCTTTTCGCCAGGCTCCATACTTCTTATTTTTTCATGTACATGAAGCATTTTTTTATGCATATTGTTTGCTTCAGAATATTTATATAGAAAGTTTCTGAAAAATCCTCTTCCTAAAAACTTTTCACAGCTTGATAAAACTTCTTTTCCTTTAAGATTATTTTTGATATATTCAACTTCTCTCTGCATGTGGGTTGATAGTGACCATTCCATCATTTCATTATAGCTTGCATTGTTAAGATAGATTATTCCATTACAATCAGAATTTTGAATAAACTCAGAAAACAGTCTTATTTTTATCCAGCCTGAATTTTCAGATATCAGGGTGTAAAACTTCTGTAACCATCCTTTTTCATATACTGAATTATAAGTTCCAGGCCAGTCTCCGAATTTTTCGCCATCATCTGCCATTGTCAGCATGGTTTTTCCGTCATCAGTTGCTTTCTCAAGAAAGTATTCCATAACTTTTTCATGGGTATCAAAAGGTATAAGGTATCTTGATTTTTTGTCTATCGGAATAAGTTTCAAGGTCTGACCCTGATCTTCTGTTAAAAAATAGCTGTTAAGGGTTTCAGGCAGTATTCCTGAATTAATAAAATGTGAATCATCAAGTACAACATATTTGACACCGGCTTCTACCAGTGAACCAACCAATCCCTGTTCCCAGACTCTTTCAGCCAACCACATTCCTGTTGGTTTATAATTGAAGTGTTTTTCAATGTATGCTGTCAATTTTTTTATCTGAGCTACTCTGTCTTCGTGAGGAATAAGCGGCATTATTGGTTCATAGTACCCACCTGTCAGTATTTCTATCTGATTTCTTTTTACAAGTGTTCTTATATTTTCAAAGTAATCTGTTCTATTTTTTTCTATCCATTCAAGAAGTATTCCGGTAAAGTGAATGTTCATTTTAATTTCAGGGTTTGAAAGAAGCAGGTCTATGAATGGTTTATATGAGTTGTTAAATGCGTTTTCAAAAACAAACTCGAAATTGCCAATTGGCTGATGATTATGTATTCCCATTAAAAAATTAATTTTTTTCACCTTACCCTCCCTGCGAAATTTTTTATATTATATATTATTAATACAAAATTATCAAGATAGAAGTTTGATTAAAATTGACATTTTCAGTTGTTCATCCGGGGATATTTTTTTTATATCCAGTTGTGATTGATTAAAGATTTTTTTATAGTTATGGTTTATATAATCTTTTAATTTTGGACTGGTTAATTTTTCAGCGTTTACATTAAAATCTTTTGATTTTTTTGCCCATATTTTTCCTTTAAGAAATTTTGAGCTGTATTTTCTTAAAAAATATTTTTCCATATTGTTATTTTCAATAAAATCTTCGGGGAGTTTGTTTATAAGATTAAAAAACTCCGATGTACTGTATGGTGAAATTCTTTTAATATTTTGATTTAATTCTGAATTATTCCATATAAGTGCAAGCTGATTATTAAGAAAAAATGTATTTACAACAAAATCTATTCTGCCTAACGTACTTTCAAGGTCAAAGTTTGATATGCTGTTTTCCCAGATTTCTTTCACTTCCTGATTATTAAATATTGAAAAAATGATTTCTTTGTCAAAAAAACTGTATTTTTCCATAAAAGTCTGGAAAGTTATTATTTTTTCTTCATGCTTAACTATTCTATAATCACCGCATATTTCATCTGCTCCTATTCCGGTTATTACACTTGTTGCATTTATGGCGCTGGCATTTTTTACATGAAAAAAATCATCTGCAAACCCAGCATTTATGAATGGATAATTAAATTTGTACGACTGTAATAATTCAAAGTATCTTTCACTGTCAGGATATTCATAAAAAACTTTTTTTACTTCATAATGTTCAAAAGCTTTCTCAACATCTTCTTTCTGATCAGGCATATACACTGATACCCCGGCAATTGGATGGTTAGATGCTGTTTTATGAAGTATTATTGTTGAATCGAGTCCACCTGAAAAAAGAATGTATGGTTTTTTTCCTGTTTTTTTAAGAAATTCATTAAATATTTTTTCCATTTCATTTTCAAAAAATTCATTTTCTTCTCTTGTTATTTTCTTTTCATGGTTTATTTTTGAACTTTCTCTCTCGATTTTGTCTGATGATATCAGTTTCAGATTTGAAATAAGCGGTATTATATTATCATATATGCAGTAAGGAAAAAAATTGCACCCAAAAAGCATTAGCTGGATTATTCCACTTTTGTTTTCAGGATTTTGATTAGTTTTTTTTTCTGGTATTCTGTCAATTATCTGAGAATTTTTTAAACTGTAATATAAAGGTTTTTCTATATAACCTGGTGTTTTCATATTCCATTTAAAAGTTCATCAAGTGATTGCAGCATGTGTTCAGAATCTATATCTCTTCCGCTGTAAACTTTTGCAATATTTAGATTTGAATTAAATCTTTCAGTATTTCCGGTCAGCTGATATGTCATGGCAAGCATTGCTCGAGCATCACTGTTATTAATTTTAGTGGAATATACTGGTTCAAATATTGTTTCATAACTGTAAAAGTATATTTTTTCAAGATAAAGCTGTGCTGCTACTATGTTATTTACATAATTTCCATTTACAAGTCTTGTTCCTTCGGGGTTTGAAAGGCTTATAAATGCAAGTCCTGCATAGGCTTCGTTTATTACCGCCGGATCCTGTTCTGTTGCAATTATGGTTGAAAATATTTCATCTGCTTTAATATAGTTGCTGCTTTCAACTGCACTCCACCCACCGGAAAAATCTGCTGTGAGTTTCTGGGCACGGGTTACATCGGCTTTGCTTCCGCACCCAGTCATTAATGATATAATATATACAAATAAAAAAAATGGTATTATTTTTTTTAAACTTCTTTTCATATTTCCCCCTGTTTATCCGTTATCCGTTATCCGTAATCTGTAATCCGTAATCCGTTAAAAGCGTTTTTGTTTTGCTTTCTCGGATCACTCATTACCCATCACTGATTACGGCTCTTATCTTAATACCGCTATTTTTCCGGTTCTTTCTACTTTTTTACCTGTATTGTCATTTACTTTTATTTTGTAAAAATATACTCCGTTAGCTGCTGTTCTTCCTCTTCTGTCTTTTAAATCCCACATGTATTCATATACTCCGGCTGCTCCAGCACCTGGAATATTTGAACCATATATTTTTCTGCCACTTGTATCATAAATATCAAGTATTACATTAGCGGTAGTGTTGCTTGTTATTTCATACTTTATCACTGCATAATCTGAAGCTGGATTTGGATATGCTGCCATGCTTCCAACACCAAGCGGTCCCGGCGCACGGAAAATTCCTGTAAATTTCCCTATGTTTCCTACTCCATCTTCGGTTATTAATTCAATATCAGTTAATCCTGCGGAAAGATTAATAAAATAACTTTCATCAATTTTCATTCCATCTTCATTTACAACAGATGGAGCTTTTCTTCCGTTAATAATAACATCTTTAACTGTAAATCCAGTTGAGTCATTAATTTCAAACTCAGGATTTTCATACTGTTTCTGTGTCATTTTTACTCTCGCGGAAAGTTTATCCCTGAGAAGTGCAAATCTTTTTGAGTTTTCTATTTCAACATTCATTCCATTTGAAACTTTTGAAATAAATTTCCATCCATTTTCTCCATCTTTTACAAAAAGTGCGATTTTTTCAGGCAACTCATTGTTTTCTACAGCCAGATTGATTTTAGAATCTGTAGTTCCTGTTACAGCTTCATATTCAAATGAATAGAGCTCAAGTTCTTCAACTTCTGCACTGTATGAAGGCGCTCTGTTTGATTCTCCTTTTTCTGAGTTGTTATAAAAAATCATTGCAGGTGAATCTGATTTTCCGCTCAAATTTAAAAATCCGTCTGCAAGCAATATCGGCGCTCTGTTTATATATCCATAATCCATGAATATTCCAGAGTTAAGTGTTGAAAGAGTTACGTTGTCTGTTCCCTCTGCACTGATTGATACCATTCCAAGCAGATTTGTATTTAATTTATAGGCTGCAAACCAAGTATGTTCACCATTATCTCCATTATTGGTTTTAACAGGATTTAAATTTACTACTCCGCCACCTCTCTGTTTAATTTTAACTGAGAGGTCTGGCATATCATTTGAATGAGATGCTATAATAAAAATTTCATTATTTGCAGCTGGATTTTTAAAAGCTACAAAACTGAAATCTTTTGATTCTGTTCTGAAAGAATAATATTGAGGATTTTCAATAAAGTTGTTACTTTCATCTGTTATTCCAGAACTAATGTTTATTGTATAATATGAATTATTTGCAAATGGTATTACAGGTGTAATATTTAAAACAAATCTGTTTCTGCCACTTATTGTTTCAAATCCATAATTATAACTGTATTCTACTGTTGAAAAAGCAGGTATTATATGAGATTCTCCCGGATATATTCTAACATAATCTTCAAGCCTTGATAAAACATTATTGTTGAGTTTCTCTGAAAATACAAGCTTGACACCTGATTTTATTCCATAATCTGTCATCGCGCTCAACGGCGAAGATTCGGAAGCTATCAATGCTGGTTTTTCATTGTCATTTTTTGTTTTAAATTCAAAAACATAATCATCTACTGGTGAATCTTCAAAAACATTGTTGTTGTTTCCATCAAGATTTTTTCCAAACTCATTTTTAATCGAAGATATCAATATAACTCTATAATTAGTATTGTGTTTCAGAGCTGATTTTGGACTTAAAATTATTATTTTATCTTCATTAAGATAACTTACATCGGCAGGAACAAGTGCTCCTGAATTTTTTTCTGACATCATAATTGAATTCCCTGAGCCATAACCAACTGTGGTTCTGTCAATTGTGTGACTCATAAAAATGGAAATTTTTGCATTTGTTTCAACGCTTTCTTTTTTATTATAAGGATTGGTCTGAATTACTGAAAGATACTGTCTTCCGTCAGATGTAACTATTTCGTGTATATAATTATCTACCGGGTCGTTTTCCATAACTTCATTTTTATTTCCATCAAGTGTATTTCCTGCTTTATCTCTAATGTTTCCAGATAATACAAATGTGTATTTTGAATTATAATCAAGTAGTCTGTCAAAGGTTACAAGCAATACTGTGTTATTACTTTCCCATGTGTATGTTGCAGGCCACTTTTCAATTGAATTATATTTTCTGAAATTAACATAACTGTCAATGTTTGCAAAAAAGTGGTCAGAATCCATGTCAAAATCAGAAGTAAAATGAATTTTAAGATGTGTTCTTCTGTCTGGCTGTGTAACATCACTGTATAACTCTTCAACATGTGATACTGTAGGTGGTGATGGTCGTTTTGTTGTGAATGTAAACTCGAATTCTCCACCATCTAAGAAATTTTCATCCGGTAAATCAACATCTTTAATGTTTTTTACCACAACAAGATACTCTGTATTAAAATCAAGATCATCATCAAGTGTTATTACAGCTAAAAACTCATCATTTGAATTTCCATTGTTATTTCTGTCAACTCCATTTTCACTTTCATAGTAATTATAGGTAATGTTTGTCACAGGAACATTTTCTGGAAGCTTCATCACATAGAAATTTGATGGATTTTTAATACTGTATTCAAATCCTGGCTGTCCATAATCAACACTGTTTATGTTTTCAGAAAACTGAACCCATATTCTTGTAACGTTTTTATTGGTTGTAATTTCATTTCCTGAAGGTCTGAAATTTACAATATATGGTGCTATATCATCAGATACGGTTATATAATTGGTATGATTTTCATCTCCTGCAAGCTTATCCCCTGTTGTATCTCCAAAAAATAAATTTCCAGCTAAATCTGTTAAAGTTGAACTTCCTGACTGTTTCAGTATTGTTACAGTGTAATCATCATTTGGAAAACTGTCACCAAGTAGTGAGGTTGGAGTAATTACCATGACAGAATAATCAACGTCTGGAATAAAGTTTGTTCCGCCTGGTCCATCGAATGGATTTTCATCACCTGTAAGATTTTCAAATCTTACATCATATCTATCCTGTGATAAAACCTGTCCTAATGAATTTTCAATTCTGACAAAATTTTTAAGCTGTGCACTTCCTGTAACTTTCATTCTTTCAGAAAATATAAATCTGAATGAAGTTCCAGTCTGCATTGCTGTTTTTTCAAATTTTCCAGTAGGTCTTACACTATCTTTTGCTGTTTTAAAACTCCATATAAATAAATTTGACCTTTCAGGGAAAATTGACCCTCTGTTATTGAGTCTGTTTCCTGCCATATCTTCTACACTGGTGGATAGTTCAGCATAATATATGGTGTCATATTTCAAAGGTATTTTATATTTCTGATTATTTCCTAAATCTTTTTCAAATTTGAAAGTTGCAGTTTTTGTATTTTCATCGTAATTGACAGCGGGAGTTGCAAGCTGCACTTCGTTTCCATTGTTATCAAGATAATAAATTCTGAAAACAGGTGGGTCTGTGCTGATTGTTCTTGGGTCACCATCTGCTATGGTATTATCCATCTGCTCTGAAAAAGTTATTTTAAAATCAACCGGCTCACCATTGGCTTTTATTACAGGAATATTTGTTGCCCCGTTCACTGGATATGTTGATATAACTTCTGGAGGAGTTACATCAAAATCGTTTGAGGTTGTAAATTTCCATATTTTATTATAAGCAAGAGGATTTCCATCAAGGTCTTTTGGAGAATATTCTACTCCAAGAGTGTTTATACCTATTGAAACTGTGTATTCAGTTGAAACTTTAAGAGAACTTGCAGGGTAAAAATACCCAATATTATTTACATCATCATAGAAAAGTGAACCAATAATATTCTGATTACCATCATTAATAGAAATTGACTGAAAGTTAATAGAATTTGGATTCATTTTTTCTGAAAATTTGAAAATTATGTATGAGTCAAGCGAAACATGTTTTTCACCGTTTTCAGGGAAATGTTCAATTACTATTGGTTTTACTGATGTCTTGAACGAATATCTTTCTTCTGACTGTAAGGCATTACCTGATCTGTCCTGAAGCAAATCAGCATCTGACTGTATAACAAGCGTACAGTCCGCATTTTTAGGTAATAAGGTTTTTGGATTAACTTTTACATAATATCTATAATTTCCATAAATATATTCCATGTAGTAATCAATATCTACTTCGACTTCCCCATCAACTATTCCATCATTATTCAAATCATATTCAATATAAAAAGCTTCACTCTCTAATGCAAACTCATTAAGTTGTTTTGAAAATTCAACTTTAATTTTTGTATCAACTGGATAACCATCTGTATAATTTGATTCTAATACAATATCATTTACAATTGGTCCTAAAGTATCTTTTTTTATTTCAAACTGAATAACATAATCTGTTGCTAATGTATGACCTGCATCATCTTCAATCTGCTTTCCACCAATAAATGCTGAGTTTACATGAATAAAATATTCACCTGGTGGAAGAAGCTGTCTTTCACCATTAATTTCATTATAAATTTCAAGTATAAAATCTTTTTTTACACCATCATTATTTAAATCAATATCATCCCACATTTCATCTATGTATAAACTTTCCATTAAACCATCAGTTAATCCTGCCTCAGCTACAAGATTTACATCTGTTTCAATCCAGATTGGATTGGTTGTGGCACCTGTTCCTATTGGAACAATTGGTATTGTGTTTGGTCCATTTGCAATAAAAGCTGATTTTACATTCACATTTTCTGAAAAATAAACCCTCGTTGTAGTTATTTCTCTATATGGCATTATTATCTGACCATCTGTCGGAAAAGAATTCACAACCTCTGGTAAAAGGGTATCTCTTGAACGGAAATTTCTTACAATAGGTTTTTCAAGATTTATTCCAGTGTTATCTTTCAGTCTTGGAAGTATATATAATACATAATTTTTATCTCTGTGAAAAACACCAGGAACCGGATAATAGCTGTCTGGATGGGTCTGTACTCTTGTGGTTATTCTGAAATCACGGTTTGGATTTCTTCCCACTCTCATATCTTGTTCAACAAGAATTGGAACATTTTTTACTCCATCAAAAAGAGTATAATTATCAGAATTCAATGTTGAGCTTAAATCCATATCTTTTGTAAAAGAAATATCTATTGAAGCATCATCATATAATGTTGGATAATCTACATGGGGTGCAGCAACAAAAGCAAAATTGCTCAGTTTTGGATTTTCTTCATTATATGCTATTGTAAAAAAATCCCATGATGCTTCATTATCCATGTTATTTCCAGAAATATCTTTGACACTTGGTGATATTTTAACTCTGTAAGTTCTTTCTGGATGAAGCGGGTTTAGTGGCTGTATATAAAGTCTTGAGTTGGTCGAATCATAGGTTAACCCTATATTTATCTCAGTTCCACCATCAAAAAGTTTTATATTATGCTGATTCAGAGAACTTTCAAGCATTTTCTCATCAAACTGGGCATATATCTGAACATTTGTCGGAAGTCCAACCTGACCAGGGAAAGGATATCTTTCAATTATATACGGTGGTATATTATCTTCCTCAGTGGTGAAATTCCATGCCATTCCTGTAAAATTTATTCCTGCAACGTCTTTAAGATTTTTGTTTATTGTAATCCAGTATTCCTGAGAATAGTTAAAAGGTTCATCTGGAATAAATATAACTATGTGTTCATCAGCATTACCGTCATATTGAAAAGTAAATTGTCCATTTACTATAGGCTGAATATCAAATGCATTCATTAAAGAAAGCTCATCTATTCTTTCATCAAACTTGAATTTTATAATTGAATTTACTCCAACACCTGAAGCTCCGGGGGAAGGCGACATAAAATCACCACTCATAATCTCTGGAGGAGTGTTATCAGTTAAAAAAAACAGTTCATTGATTGCATCTATATCATCTACAACGAGAGGATTTCCTGCTTTGTCCCATAATACACTGAAAACCATTTCATAAAATCTCTTTGGTCTGAACCAGTGAAAATCATGAACATACACTATCTGGATATTTTCACCATCGACTGGTCTTACAACTATCTCATTTCCGTCTTTCAAAACATTTTCCCAGTCCTCACCATGAATACTTGGATCCATGTCTGTTCGGATTATCCAGTTTGTCGATTCAACAAATGCTGTTTCTGGATTCCTTCTTTCAATTACTATTGGCTCATTAAATTCAAGAGTAACTTCTGAATATATTTTTACATTATTTACATCGTTGTTTTCTACTGTCATTGCAGTAAATCCAGGTGGAGTGTTATCAAAAACTATGTAATCTTCATGAGAAAGGTAACTGTTTGTTACCTCACCTGTGTCAAAAGACACTATTAACTTAACCGGATCTGCTGAAGTCAAAAGGCTGTCGGGTAATCTTATTGTATGGTTTCCAAACTGTTCAGATGGACTGACAGGATAGGTTTCTGCTGCACCAAGCTGGATATCACCAATAGAATCAAACCAGAAACGTGCAAAAATAGTTCCTCCTCCTCCGGGAGGATTAGATACTCGGTAAGA
>Ga0265293_10005988_pt1 | contig 19817 bp, 19 predicted proteins | sample Munlanlewell138R_FD_192505 | JGI IMG/M metagenome (GOLD analysis project Ga0265293, IMG submission 192505) | Leachate microbial communities from a municipal landfill in Southern Ontario, Canada - Leachate well 138R | ecosystem: Engineered > Solid waste > Landfill > Unclassified | place: Canada... | reverse complement strand
AAGGAACGACCACCACTAAAACCGCCACCGCGTCCGGAGCCGCCACCTTTTGTAAAGGAACCGACCTTTTGCGCGTGATGGGCAAGAATGGTACTGTTCATATTAGTTCTTGCGGTTGTAAGTGAAGTATTAATTCTACCCAAGGTATACCCCAGGTGAAATCCATGATAACGATAACCAAAATGCATATAAGTTGAATTTTGGATATCCATTTGTTCGGAAGGCAGTTTAACCTCCAATTGTTTCATAACCTGATCGGCAATTTTTAACGAAGTTGCATATACCAAATAATGCTCCCAAACAACAACTCCGGGCATCGGGTAATCTTTCATTCGACCAAAATCAAGAAGAAACTCCCGAAATGCTTTCCACATGGCATATTCTTCATTGCCTTTTACGCTACGTCGATCAATTGTTGATACATAAATACCAAAAATAATCATTACTGCCAGCGAAGCAATAATCGCAAAAATATTGCTTATTTGATAGATTACTCCGGTCATAAAACTGATAAAAAGATATGTCAGCGGGATTAAGATAACCGAATAAAGTTTTTGTTTTTGTCTGCTAAGCCCCGCATCAAAAAAATCATGTTTTTTTCCGGCCTCTTTAGCCAATCTTACGAAAGTATTCGCCATTCTGTTAAACCTTTGCGCATTATCATAAGACTTTTCCGGATATTTCTCAATTTCCTTAATACTGACCTCCTTACCATTTCCGCATGTTTTAACAAACCAATCAATAACATGCCGCTCATGAGTAAGTAAAGTACTAAAATCACTTTGTTCGGGGTTAATCATTATTTTGAAATCAGGTTTTTTAGAACTTACCCGTTCTCCTGCCGTATCCAATATTAAATATTTTCGTCTGATTAAATCAAGTAAGGTGGCCGTAACATCTTCGTTGTTGACTTTTCGAAAATAATATAAATAACTCATTTCCGCCGGTGAATAGTCCGCCGGTAATTCCCGATAATATTTACCGGTGAATTGCGGCTGCAGTTCTTTATCATATTTTACATAGGCAATATAAGTGAAAACTGCCATAGCAAGAAGCATAACATAAGTGCCATAATAAATAACTTGGGCAACTGTAATCCGACGGTTCGTTTCAATTGCTAACTTCGTTTCATAATCATTAATCCGATTAAACATGTCAACATCAAGATTATTGGCTGGTCTAACCGAAAAAACATCCGGTTCCATTAAAATTCGAAACTCAAGAAGTTCGCCCTTTTTAATCTTATTCATATCAAAACGAACCTGTTTTTTCGTTGGGTCTGAAAAAATCATCCCCCGGGAAAGACCGTGTCCCCAGACGGAATCCGGTTCAGCCAGTTTAGTAGGCAAATTGACAATTACCGCCGATTTTGTTATTTTGGTAGGAAAATATTCGAACAGTTTCCAGTTCAATTCAGCTATATCTCGATATAAAGTTACTGCCCCCGTAATCCGATAATTGTACTCAAAAGTCATTTCGCTTTCCATACCGGCATAAACATGAATAAATATCGTTTCATAATTGTAACTTCTCGGTATTAAATCTCCATACTCATCACGATCAAACCGAAAAGAATAACCCACTCGATATTTTTCAGTTGACAATTCCTGTTTATCTTTGTTATATACCTTAACCGAAACGCTATTAGTATCAAAGTTTGCGACATTAGTTTCACTTTGGTATAACGGATTACGCTTATCGTATTTTTCATAACCAATTTCCCGAAAGGTAACACTCTTCCCCGGCGGAAATTTAACAGCCCAACGCTCTTTTACCGTCATATCACCGGTTTCATCAATGGTAATTTCGGCATCCAACGAATTAACACTAACCGTGCCGGCTGATACAGCAAAAACCAAGCCGATTAATGCAATAACAATCACAAAAATTAAGATAAATTTAAAGATTGATTTTTTATTCAAATATCAACACCCTCCATCTTCACCCATAACCAATCGGAAGGATAATATTTAATATCGATTGTTTCGCTTTTGGTTGGGTGTATAAAAGTCAAGCGATAACAAAATAAACCTAAACAATTATCATAATTTTTCCCACGATAACCATATTTAAAATCATTAATAATCGGATAACCCGATAATGCCAATTGCTTACGAATTTGATTGTATCGCCCGGTTAGTAAATCAATAAGTAAAAAAGTAAATATGTTATTGTTAAGATAAAAAGAATTAATCTTACGGTATTTCAATACAGCTTTTTTAGCGTAATCAGTTTCTGGGTCAACCGCTTGAGCAAGGGGGCGCCCTTTTGATTTCGTTTTTACAAGATAATCAATAAGTTCGCCCGAAGTCGGCGCTTCACCGGCCACGAGTGCAATATATTGCTTAGTAAATTGATGACCTCTTATGGCTTTTGCAAGGCGTCCGGCTGCTTTTGATGTTTTCGCAAACACCATTAAGCCGCCGACACGACGATCAAGTCGATGAACAAGGCCCAAATAGACCCGGCCCGGTTTTTGATATTTGATTTTTAAATAATGTTTAACCGCATTAAGCATATCCAAATCGCCGGTGCTATCGCTTTGACTTAAAATATCCGCCGCTTTTAATACAACTATAATATGATTGTCTTCATATAATATTTTTAAATTGTCAGTTAAAATCATATCCATTTTCGATATCTTTTTTACGTTTTTCAAAGTCAAAGCGATTCTTTATAATAAATGTCTTATGTGTCTTTTGGGAATGAATACGAAGTTCGATTTGATCATCATCAAAAAGATAAGCAAAATTTCTAATTTTACGATAAGTATACACCTTTCCGGTGCCAATTTCACATACCTCATCGCCTAATGATAAAATATAATCACAAATCATACGCGACAATGCGGTTTTTTCTTGAGGATTAACCTTCATTTGATCTATTTTTTTACTTTGATAGTTTTTCTCTAATAGTAGATACTTATTATTAAATATTTGATATTTTATTAAATCAATCATATAAGGCGTTTGTTTAATCGCGTACTCGTCATACTGATTAAAGTCATCGCCGATTGATATTAATCGCGGATTTAAATAAATACTGGATGCTAAGTCATATCCAAGTTTTTCATTAATAACTAGTTTAATCTGACTCGGGTTTTTCACTATGTAATCGATATACATCAAGCTTTTACTGATTATAGGACCATATTTCCCACTGCGAAATTCAATGATAACCAATTGATTATTTTCATCATATCCGATAATATCAATAATTTTATTATGGCTGTCGCTTATAATAAAATCAGTTGCAATAACTTTTAACCCAAGCAATTCATAAGCGTTATCAGCGATAATATTTTTTATCATATATATATCGGGTGCTTTTTTTAAAAGTGAAGTGCCATTTTTTATATTAAATAGTTTTAAATCACTCATAGCCTATTCCCATTTGGAAAAACGATTATTTTTTTCATTCTTATCAATTGGCTTTTCCTTTCTGCCTCTTCCTAAAAAAATAATACCAAAAATATAAATTATTGGAAATATAATAAAAATACCGATAATCAAACCGAAATCATCAAAAATTCCCGTACCTAAAAGGATACCGAGTGCGGTGGCAGTTAATATTATCATAACAACAAAAACATATTTCATATTTGAAACCCTAGTTTCCTTATTTAAAGCGGACCTTAAAAACTTTAATATTTTCCCGCTTTAAAATATTATTCAAGATGTCTTTTTCAACTGCAGTCATAATGCTTTTAGGAAGAGTTAACGCTTTATTTCGGTTAATATAAAAATAAAAATAATTTGTCGTTTCATATATTTTATCTAGTTCAGTTATACCATACGTATAGTAATCATTGTCTGTTTGATAGGTAATCATACCATCCTTAAACGTCAATATATAATGCATAGAAGGCGGTCGGACCTTCTGGATTAATCTATTAACCGTTGTCTTTATCATTATTGACCGTAAAAGCCAAATAATTACAGCTGTAAAAAAGAAAAAAAACGCAAACTGTCCTATATTAACAATCAGTAAGACGATGCCGGTTACCAAACTGATAATCGATATTAACAAATATATAATATTAACACCACTTTTCCGCGCTAAATGAAACCGGAAAAAATCCTTAATTCTTGTTTGGCTATGTGATAGTTTAATGGTCAGAAAATTATTATTATTCAGCATCCTCGTTATTAGGTTCTGATTGTTCTTTTTCCGCTTCTACTGCCGCGTCGTTATCAGCCTCACCCATAACTGTACTTTCAACTTCTTGCACATCCTCAAAGGGAAATTCAGGATGAACAAATGTAATCGGTCTTTTCGCAATATCAAAATCAACCTTTTTGTGAGGCTTCGTTTCCGCTTTACTATTAACAAGAGCAGTTAATGCCTCCTGACTGCCGGTCAAAACAGCTTCATCGCTACGGTCTACTATTATCGGTGTTTTACCGGCCATTAACATATAATATTGCGGTATTTCAAGAATCTCGGTTATAAACGACCAATCAAACTCAATGGGATTATCTAAATCATTTGCGCGATAAAGCATAATATTATCTTCATTGATTTCAAGCGTTTGTGTTGTAACCGGGCGGTTGGAAAAAAACCGGGCTAAATTTTGGTCAAGTTTGGCTTCTACGCTGAATATTTGATAGATTAGATATATTATATATAGTCCTGAAAGAATAGCCAAATATTTTGATTTAAAATAAAAAATATCGGCAAAAACAACACCTAAAGATAAAACAGAAAGTATAATATAAAATAAATATGTTTTTCTTCGGTATTTCATAATAAATAAATTACAATATTTAAGAGTTTTAAAATCTAATTTTGTAACAATTTTTATGCTTTCCATCTTTAACCTCCATTGTTTATTATAACACAATACAATAAAAAAATAAAAGAAATTATTTTAATTTCTTAAAGATTAATGTATAATAGAATTAAATATGTCTATCATTAGGAGGAAATATGAAAATCTATATTAGTGCCGATATTGAAGGTGTAAACGGAATTTGTTCTTGGCCGGAAACAGATGCATCGCATCCGCGTTATCTTGAATTTAAAGAACAAATGACCGAGGAGGTCAGACGCGCCTGTGTCGGGGCCAAAGATGCTGGAGCTAGCGAAATTTTTGTAAAAGACGCCCACGGGAGCGCTATGAATATTAATGTTAAAAGTTTGCCTGAATATGTGATGCTTCATCGGGGATGGGAGGGTTCTGTATGCAGTATGATGGCCGGTTTGGATTCCGGTTTCACCGCTGTAGTTTTTATTGGTTATCATAGTCCGTCTCGATCAAACGGTAATTCTTTATCCCATACAATGAATACAAATATTCATCATGTTAAAATCAACGGAGAAATTGCCAGTGAGTTTTTAATTAACAGCCTTTATGCTTCTTATTTAAATGTTCCTATTGCTTTTTTAAGCGGGGATTTACATCTTACCGAAATTGTCAAAAAAACTAATCAAAATATTGAAGTGGTTGCCACCAAAGAAGGCCGAGGGGGAGCGGCCGTTTCAAGGCATCCTAATCTTACTAATAAAGAAATTGAAGAAAAAGTCAATTTAAGTTTACGGAAAGACCTTTCCAAAAATATAGTACCCCTTCCCCAACAATTCGATATTGAAATACAATATCGAAAACCAATCGATGCTTATAATGCTTCCTTTTTCCCGGGTTGTAAATTAATCGGATCGGATACAATTTCTTTCCATACCAATGATTATTATCAAGTCCTCGTTATGTTCAAATTCAATTTATAATTTAATTAAGTATAATGGAATGAATTTTACTTTATTTATTTCATTGCCACTGGACGCACGGACCACGGACACGGCGGTTTAATGTATAATCAAACAATTAGTGTAGTATAACTATATTTTTGCAAACCCAGTAACCTTCCTTTTTATACGCATCATATTTACTAACTATTTTTGCTTGATGTCTACGGCCTAAAATAACCGTCTGAAATGATTTATGAGTTCCTCGAGTCAAGATTTTGCCTTAGATTTCCTTCGGCTCTTACCTCGCAATAAGCACCTTGTCTTTGGCTAACACTTCGTTTGACATCTTCCCGTGTAAGGGATTTTCACTCCCCAGTTATTAGGTGTGCCCAGCATACTAAAAATCGGAACCTGATTCCGATTTTTTTATTTTTTTATTATAACTGATTAACTATTAATACTTCAATAACCTTTTCCCGAAATATACGGGATGCACGGCGAAGCAAATTGATTATTTCGAACATACAAGCGAAAATAATCGGATAAAAAATGTTCCCGTCCAATTCTCCGCCTTCGACCGATCGGGATATTGTTAGGTCATTCCCCATAATATAATATGAAACTTGTTGTACCGTTTCAATAACGACCGGTGAAGTTGTTTCTTCAATTTTCTGTGGAATTGTAATTTTACCTTCTTGTGCAATTAAAACCAAATCGCTTGCGGCCTTTGCTAAATTAGAACTCATTATTTTAAGGGCTGAAGAAATCCAAGTAATAGCATCAAGATTACGGCCGTTATCATATATATTTTTTGTTTGATAAAAATTTTCACCACTATACATTGATAAATATTTTATGGATTTTTCAATAAATTCATCATCTATCTGTCTGTCTTCGCGGGTATAACTAAGCCTGATTTCATGAAGACCGCCTAAAGCCGTATCAATACGTTTCATATCCCGCTCAAGGGCATGAGCAAATGAAGCAAGTTCTTGTCCTAAAGTTAACGCTATATCTTTAGATAATCCATACTCTCCAATTTTCTCAAAATAAGCATTATACAGTTTTTTCGCTTCCGTTAATAATTTTTTAGTTAACCTAATCGTTGTTATTTTACCGGCAAGTAAAATAACATCACCGGTATTTTGTCCAAGATTAACGTCTTTTGTCGGATGAACAAAGTTATATTTACCTTTTTCGCCCCCCAGCATTTCATTAGCGCGGTTGGCAATTACCTCATTGGCATTTGTATTCATGCTGGCACCCGAACCGCCCTGAATTACATCGGTAATAAACTGGCCATGGAGGCGACCGTTAATTATTTCATCGCAACTTAAAGATATGGCTTCCGCAACATCGGGATTTATAAGCTTTAAATCAGCATTGGCTTTTACCGCTGATTTTTTTATGACAGACAGGGCCTTTATCATTTGTCGGCATAATCCGTGTTTTGTAATCTGAAATGTGTCTTTTGAACGAAAAGCACCGATACCATAATACGCTTCCGCCGGTATTTGTTTTTTCCCTAATGAATCTTTTTCAATTCTATACCTCATTTTTCACCCTCACCATGGATAATCGCTTTGCTTACTGCCCGAACAACATCAGTGTCAAATACCGAAGGAATAATATATTCCGGGGATAATCGGTTTTCATTAACCAATCCGGCTATTGCATACGCAGCATCGATACACATTTGTTCAGTAATCTTTTTATGACCGGCAGTAAGTGCTCCTTTAAATATACCCGGAAAAGCCAAAACATTATTAATTTGATTTGGATAATCGCTGCGACCGGTAGCATATATATAAGCTTTTGTTTTTTTTATTTCAGAAAAACTGATTTCCGGATCCGGATTGGCTAAAGCAAAAACAATCGGCTGTTCTCCCATTTTATTGACTGCTTCCTTGGAAAGGAGATTCCCGCGGCTAACGCCAATAAAAACATCAGCACCGTTCATAATTTCTTCAACGCTATCAAAATCATAATCATCAAAGGAATCAATAATATTTTCATTAAGTAATTTTCCCACAACACCTGATAACGGTTTTCTTTTACTTACAATACCGCGGCTATTACATGCATATATTTTGCCAACCCCCATTAGTTTAAGCAATCTGGCAACACTGGACCCAGCAGCACCTAAACCAAGCAGTGCAATCGTTAATTCTGAAAATTTTTTATTTACCAATTTGCACGCGGAAATTAATGCGGCAGCCGTCACAACGGCCGTTCCTCTTTGATCATCGTGAAAAACCGGTATATCTAAGGCTTCTATTAACCTTGTTTCAATCTCAACACAACGCGGGAAAGAAATATCTTCCAAATTAATCCCGCCAAAAGATGGTGCCAAAATCTGTACAGTTCTGATTATTTCCTCAACTTCTTGGGTCGCTAGAACGATTGGAATGGCATCAATGCCGGCAAATTTTTTGAAGAGAAGGCACTTTCCTTCCATTACCGGCATGGCAGCTAAAGGACCAATATCACCTAAGCCTAAAACGGCTGAACCATCGGATATCACAGCTACCGTATTACTTTTTGATGTATAAAGATAAGCATTGACCGGATCGGCCGCAATCTCCAAACATGGATAAGCAACGCCAGGTGTATAAGCTAAAGATAAATCCTCTCGGTTATTAAGACTGACCTTAGAACAAATTGCTACTTTCCCGCCTTTATGAAAATCCAAAGCTTGTGTTTTTAATTTATTCATTTTTTCTCCCACACTTATTTATATTTTATCATATGTTAATAGTAAAATAAAGATGTATTTGTTGTATTTTTGTCATAATAATAATTTGCGTTCTATTGCGAAAAATTTATATTGCAAATAAGTCAACGCTATGTCATATATTGTATTTTTCACTCATAAAATTTAGTAATTGAGGTGAATTATATGAAATTTATCATTAATGGGAACAAAAAAATCGAAGGTTCGATAAAAAACAGCGGGTCAAAAAATAGTGCCGTTGCCATTATTCCGGCAGTGGTGTTGGCGGATAACGATGTAACCTTACGAAATGTTCCTAATATTCAAGATGTCAAAACATTAATTACGATACTAAGAGAAATCGGTTATCAAGTTGTTTTTTCCGATAACGTCCTTAAAATAAAAAAACGGAAAAAAATAAGACATCATATCCAATCAGATGAGGTAAGCAAACTCCGCGGTTCGTATTATTTCATGGGAGCATTCCTCGGTAAAGCCAAAAAAATAACAATAAAAAATTGCGGTGGATGCAATCTCGGTTATCGACCGATAAACTATCATTTAGATGGATTTAAGAAACTTGGAGCAAAAATAAAACAATACCCTCATAAAATAAAGATTACAGCAAAAAAACTTTCCGGTTGCGAGATATTACTTGGTTTTCCCTCAGTCGGTGCCACTATCAATATAATGTTAGCGTGTGTTAAAGCCGATGGTTTCACAACCATTAAAAACTGTGCAAAGGAACCAGAAATCATAGATGTCGGTAATTTTTTAATCGCCATGGGCGCTAAAATAACCGGCCTCGGTAGTGATATGATTGTTGTTGAGGGAGTTAAACGCTTAAAAGGATGCGATTATACAATAACCAGCGACCGGGTCGAAGCCGGAACCTATCTGATTTTAGGAGCTATATCAAACGGCGCCGGTATTACGGTAAAAGGATGTTGTCCTATATACCTCTCGGCATTAATTAAACTGCTAAAAACCGTCGGATGTTCAGTGAGGGTCGGCCCAAACGAAATATTTATTAAAAAAGAGGAAGCGTTAAAACCGTTTCATGTTACAACAGCTCCCTATCCCGATTTCCCTACTGATCTCGGTCAAATGATTTCCGTTTTAGCAACTCAAATTAAAGGCGTCTCATCAATTAAAGAAACTATTTTTTCCAATCGGTTTTCTCATATCGGAGAATTACAAAAAATGGGGGCTAATATTACAATTAAAGATGACACTATTTTTATCCAAGGGGAAAGCGAGCTTAAACCGGCTCAATTAATGGCCTATGATCTACGAGGTGCGGCTTCACTTGTTCTTGCGGCTGTTTTAGCCCCCGGAACAACTCATATAGAAAATATCGAAGTCCTTCTGCGTGGGTACGAAAAGCCGGTTGAAAAATTATCTTCTTTAGGCCTTGATATTAAACTGGAAAAATAAAAAAATGAAGACCTTAGCCTTCATATACCGGGAATTTATCTGTTAAAGCATATACTTCACGCCGTAATTGTTTTAAGAATGCATTATCTGTACTGTTCTTTAATGCTTGGTCAATTAAGCGGGCAATTTCTTTCATTTCATTTTCTTTGAAACCCCGACTTGTAATTGCCGGCGTTCCAAGTCTTATACCGCTCGTATAGAGCGGTTTTTCATCATCAAACGGAACAGTGTTTTTATTACAGGTAATACCGACTAAATCTAAAATCTCCTCGGCTTTTTTGCCGGTGATGCCTAAACTTTTCTTTACATTAACGGTGAATAAATGATTTTCAGTGCCGCCAGAAACAATATAATACCCTAATTTTTGCAAAGAATTGCTTAAAGTTTTTGCGTTTCTTATAACTTGTTGTTGATAGAGTTTAAATTGATCGTTTAATGCCTCTTTAAAACAAACAGCCTTAGCGGCGATAATATGCATTAAAGGGCCGCCTTGGATTCCGGGAAATACAGTGCGGTTAATTTGCATTATTAACTCTTTGGAATCGCATAAAATTAAACCGCCACGCGGTCCCCTTAACGTTTTATGAGTAGTCGATGTGACAATATCTGCATAAGGAACCGGATTTTGATGCAAGCCGGCCGCAACTAAACCGGCAATATGAGCCATATCAACCATAAAGAACGCATCGACCATATCAGCAATCATCTTAATACGTCTAAAATCAATTTCGCGCGAATAAGAACTGGCACCGGCAACAATTAAACGCGGACGATGAACAATAGCCTGCGCTTCCAAATCATCATAATCAAGCAACTCCGTTTCCCGATTTACAAAATACGGAATAAATTGATAATCCATTCCAGAAAAACTAAAGGGATGGCCATGCGTAAGATGACCGCCGTGATCAAGAGCCATTCCCAAAACCTTATCACCCGGACGTAACAATACACGATAAGCTGCCATATTGGCCGAACTACCGGAATGAGGTTGAACATTAACATAATTCGATCCAAATAAAAGCTTTGCTCTTGCAATTGCAATGTTTTCGACTTCATCTGCATAATCACAGCCGCCGTAATATCTTTTATTGGGATAACCTTCCGCATATTTGTTTGTTAAAACAGAGCCTTGAGCTTCTAAGACGGCTTTTGATACGTAGTTTTCCGACGCAATCAATTCTATGTTTCTTTGTTGACGTAATATTTCTTTTTCTATTATCTGATAGATTTCCGGATCGCTATATTGTAAACTCATATTACCTCCTAATAAATTATATTACCGATTGCTCCTGATAACAGGTATTTTTCTTTTCTTTAAAAATTTTGTTTAAAATAAGTAAAGAGAATAAAATATCACCGTTATCTTTCGTTTCACTAAAATCAATAGCATAATTTTTCCCCCCAACTAATATACTGGCAATTTTCGCATCAGTGAAAATTCTTAAAGTATCAATAAAAATCCGAGTAGTCTCGTAATTACGCATTATTAAAAGATTAATATGGGTTTGATAAATATTATTGGGACAATTAATGGAAAACAAGTTTGCGAGGGTAAAAGAATCAAAAATATTTATATTATTAAATTTATCGTCTTTTAAAATCATTTTGATAATATTGGTTTCCAACAAATCGGTTTTATTATTTAGATTGGTTATCATTGCAGCATTAATTTTTTTTATGTTTAATGCTTTTATTAATGCTTCAGCTTGGATTATAGCCTTTTTCTTATCATCGAAATCAACGTTTAGATGCCGGGAAGAATTGCTTACAAAAAGATAATGCCGCAGCATCGGTAAATCAATTACTTCAACGGCGCCGATTTGTGCTTCTTCTTTTACATCCATAATCCGATTAAAATAAGAAGCTGGAATTTTGCCAAAAGCAACATAATCACACCTTCTATTTTGAAGAAAGTCATGGCAAAAATCTATAGCTTCTAATTCTTCTGGGCAGTCATAAATCGCAAAATGACTATAATCAATACTAACTTTAAAACAGTTCTCCATTATCTTTTTTTTATCGCCGATTAAAATAAAATTACCCAAATTTAAATGAGAGGCATTATCTAAAGTTTTCAATACATTAATTTCATAGGGCATGATAAATGCAATATTCATAATATTCACCAAACACATAATAACAGAATCCTGCATAAATATTTTGGTGCTTTTTGACACATAAATTAAATTAATAATTAAGATTATGATTTTATTTTTTTTTGCGATTATAAATAAGCATCCAACCAAAAGCAAAGAATGCAAGACCTAAATATCCTAATAAAACAAAACCAACCGTTTTCGCTAAAGCAGGAAGGTTTTCTGAATATGCAGAAATAAAGAATGTACCAATTAATAATATTAAGCCGACTATAACCATTAAGACAGCTGTCTTTTTCATTTTTTCACTCCAAAATATTAGTAGTAATATAATCCGCCCCCCAGCGGATAAATTTTTTAGCAACAACGGGGTTATCAATTGTCCAAACATTAACTTTGATATTGTTCTTATGTAAACGCACAATATCAGATTTAGTTACATTTTGATAAAATATATCGGCATCTGCCGCAATATTTCTACATAATTCGATTGCTACATCCGATGGACGTTCTAATAGATATTGTAAACGTAAGGATGAATTTAATTTGTGTATCCGTTTCAAATTAGAATAATTAAAAGAAATCACTGTAATCATATCAAGACTGCCGTATTTTGATATTTCAAAGAGAAACTGTTCAATTTCTTTCATCGTGAATTCCGGTTTAATTTCAATAAATGAATGTTTTTGATATTTTGAAGCAATAGCCAGGTATTCCTTTAACGTCAAAATTGTAAGATAAGACTTTGTTTCTTCGCTGGCACGATCAAATAAAAATACCCCTGCCAACTCTTTATAAGACACCTCTTTTATTACATAACTAACGGGCGAAATTCGCGCTGTATGAGCATCATGACATATAACAAAAACATTATCTTTAGTTATATGAATATCACATTCTATGCCAAAATAGCTTCTGTTACCGGCAGCAATAAAGGCCGCTGCCGTGTTTTCTTGTTCAACTCCGCTTAAACCGCGGTGGGCAATCATTTTCACCTTTTGACCAAACTTTTTATTTATTTTCATAATCTTGCTCTCTACCCCTTTTCGTCAAATAAAAAGGCCGCACCTTTGGGTAATAATAGGTCTTGATTACCAAATAACAGGAAGCGCTACCTTGATTTCCATTATAACAAATCAGATTTTATATTCTTTTGTTTTTTATTTCTTTAATATACTGAAAGCTACAGATAAATCTTATAAACTATTATCACTCCGGCAAATAGCCCCAATGTGTTCCAAACCGTCGGTAAAACCCAGAAGGCTAAAATTAATAGGATTAAGTTATAAGATAGTTGCTTAACTTGATTCTATTATCAGGAGTGTTTTCTAGTAGTAAAATTATCATCAAATCTATGGTCTGATCCATTTTTATATTATTAATATAAAGCATTCAATGAATCAGCTTTTTATAAATTATTTAACGCTTTCCCTTTATATTTTAACTTATTAAATGATAAAAGTCAAAAAAATAACTACTCTTTTGCGAGTAGTTTTCATAATCATTCAGGACCAGAAGGATTCGAACCTTCGCATCATTGGGTCAGAGCCAATTGCCTTACCGCTTGGCTATGGTCCTATATAAAATGGCAGGGCTATCTGGATTCGAACCAGAGATAACGGAGTCAAAGTCCGTTGCCTTACCGCTTGGCTATAGCCCTAAATTAAAAATGGTGGTGGGGGACAGATTCGAACTGCCGAACTCGGAGAGAGTGGATTTACAGTCCACCGCGTTTAGCCACTTCGCTACCCCACCACTTATATAACTGCTTTAATATTTTACTACATTCATGCCAAAAATGCAAGTGTTTTTTGATTTTTTATACGCATATTACGCCCCATAATATTATGGAGCGTAATATTATTCATTTAAATTTTCATAAATTGTATTCACTAGTATGCTTTGATAATCACCGCCAAGTTGCCAAAACATGATACCGGCTAACCCTTGATTAATTACATACTCACATTTATAGGCAAGCGAAGTCGGGTCATCATATGTTATAAATGTTGTTCCGTCAAAAAGCCACGGTGCCTTTGCAACATCATCAAAATAATATTTAAAATTGAGATTATTAAGATATTCGGTATGAATTTTTGCATAGGTAACAGCATTAGTAAGCCCTTCGCTTGAAACTTTCATACCGTCTTCTTTTGAGTTTTCGGTAACCGTTCCAATATGCCCATAAAAAGCTCCGCCGATTGTTATTTTGTCTTTATCAGCACCGGCATTAACATAAGCTTTTACTGCCGCATCAGCACTGGCCTGATTGCTTGAACTATATCCCGATGTATATAAATTAGCATGATGTGAAGTAATCAATGTACTATAATCAATTAAGTCATAAGTCATTAAATGAAGGTAATCCAAATGTTGATTAATTTTAGTAATTTCATAGTAATTATTAGCGGCATAACGGCTAGCCGGAAACGCTACCGTTAAAAGCAAATCCGGGCTAATTTGATCTAAGGCTATTCTAAGTTCACATATAAGGCTTGTAAAATTAAATTTATCTTGAGAATTACGCTCATCATTACCGCTTCCGGTCGTAGGGTATTCCCAATCAAGATCGATCCCGTCAATTGAGTATTTATCAATTATTTCAATAACAGATTGAATAAATTTAACACGGTTTTCTTCAGATTCAGCCATTTTACTAAAACCGGAAGCACCCCAGCCACCAACGGATAAAACAAACCTGGTACCTTTACTATGAGCTTTGTTTATCGCATTAGATATTCCGCTTAAATGAGAGATACTTAATTTACTGTTAATAACATAAGCAAATGAATAATTGATAACATCAATTTTATCTAAATCTTCATCTCGAAGTTGAAATCCATCGTTATAAAGATAAGCGAAAATTGGTTTTTTGTTATCAATATCCTTTAATTGATATTTTTCCACTTTCACAGTCTTTTTAAACACTCCTTCTATAATACTGAATTTATTATAAACTATTTTTGCTTCAAGTTCTACAAATTGATCCTGTTTTTTTCTAATTACTGCTCCGGCAGTAGAAATAACATCGGGATTAGAACTTGACCAAGTAAGAGTAACCGAATAATTTTGAGCAAATCGAGGTAATATTATATTGTTACAAATTTCTGAAGGTATTATTCCTTCCAATTCAATAATTGCTTTTTCAATATTTTTTCTTGCTTCTCTTTCAGCATCTGCCATCCAGTCAATTACAACTACTGTTACCGTCGTTTTAACCTCTGGATATTCATTTAAATAGACATTGATTAATGTTTGACCTTCACTAACGGCGGTAATTAGACCGTCATTGTTAACAATCGCAATATCTGGATTTGTAGAATTAAATAAAATTGTCAAATTTGCGATACCGGAAACAATTGGTACAATCATTGCTGTTGCTTCAACATTAAGCAAAAAACTATCGAGTTCAACCGAAAGGGTTGGTATGACCGAATTTCCCTTATCATTTCCCTCATCACTTATATATTTATTGCATCCACACAACACCAAAAAGAAAAGAATAATCATAATAAAATATTGATGATACCTTCTCATGCTTTAATCCCTTTTTCTAATATATTTTTCTTTTATATTATATCAAACGGTCAAACTTTATTCAAGTTAAGCAAAAAGTTAAGAGTCTAAATAAACTCTTAACTATTTTCGCGGCATTACTTCATTTAAAATTTTTAAATTATATCGCATTAATGAAAAATAATCTTCTTTCTTTTCTTCCTTGGCGGTAATTGTCCCTAAATGATGAAGTTGTCTCTTATCCTTAACTGTTAAGTTTAATCCAAGAAGATATGCTTCAATAATTGACGATTCCATTTCATTTTTGGTTGTACAAATATATTTGATTCCTAATGCCTGAGCCTGTTCTATTTTCTCTTTCATTTCAACAGGAGATATATCTGGACTGTCATTATGATTTCTTAGTTTAATTCGATTAATTCCATATCGTAATTGCCAATAGGCATATGCATCATGATCAACCATAATCGTTTTATTGATAATGGTTTCATCGCTTAAAACATCCTTGAAATCTTCATCTAGATCCTTTAATCTGCTTTTCAAATTATTACAATTTTCTTTAAACAAAGTAACATCGGTCGGTTCAACATTCAAATATTCAATAATATTTTCCAATATTGTTTCAGCTATTATTTGCATATTAATCGGATCAAGCCAGACATGTGGATCATAAAAAACTTGCCCGTCATTACTGGGGTCATAGCCTTCATGATAATGATCACTATTTAATTCAATTAAAGTTAGATTATCAGCTAATGAAATGGTTAGTACATCGGATAAAACCGTATCCTTAGATTTTTCAATTACAGGTTCGAGTCCCAAGCCGATATAAAATATTATTTTGCTTTTGGATAAACTGATAATTTCCGATGGCGAAACATCATAATCGTGAACATCTTTCCCCCGCGGATATACAGCTTTAACTTTATATTTATTACCGACAATTTCTTTAACCAAAAATTCAATCGGGTAAATACTGGCATAGATATCAACTTCTTCGGGAATACCGTCACAGCCGCTAAAAAAAGGAATAATTACTATAAAAAGGAATATCAGTAATTTTCTTTTCATACTATCACCTCTTGCTATATACTATTTTGCTTCCTCAATGTTTCCTCTTGGTTTTCTAATTTTTTTTTAGATATCTTTTTCCATATTGCTTTACTAATCTTTATTAATAAAAATAATAATTCTCTTGGATAAATAAGTTCAATCAGCCAATTTTTAATAGTTTTATAAATTTTCCCAAAACCGTAATTAATACGAGAGAGGTCTTTATATAAATTATTCCGAAGAAAAAAATAATAAGTAAGCACACCCAAAAAAAAGAAACTAAAAGTATAAATTGATATCATCCCTTCGCTTACCCGAAAAGCATATAGGCAAGAAATGGCTACCAACCCAAGCCAATACAATAACTGAACAATATACCCAACTAACGTTTTAACATTCCAACGTTTTAAATAATAATGCAGAATATCGTAAGTAATCGCCAAAAATATTCCAAACAATAAAAAATATACTATATAAATAATTTGATTTTTGAATGTAATCATTTAAATAACTTAGCAAGAAAGCCTTTGGACTTGGTTGAACGGTCTTTATTCAAGTACTCCATTAAATATATTTTACCGATAATAATTAATATTTCTTTTTCAATATCAAGATGCTTCATTTCTAAATCTGTACCGCGAACAACCATTTTTCCAAGTACCGTATCTAAATAAAACTCATTACTGTTAAGGCTTTCTATCTTCTTCACACCGGTTATTTGTAAATCACTACGATTTTTCAAAATGATTTCTTGGCTTGTCAATTCTTGATTCATATAATCCACCTCAATAGATTATATGCCTGCCGGAATTGATTTATTATATTAAATCCGAGAAATGACTTTCCCAATCAAGATACGTTATAAAGCGAATGCCGTAAGCTGATTCTTTATAACTTAAGATTGCTATTTCACTTTCATTGAGATATTTCTGAATTTTATCGATAGTCGGATAAATCAAAACCAATTTGACCCCGTTTAAATCCTTACGTAAAAAATCTTTCAACTCATCCAGATAGCGCTGACGAGAATAACCTCGCCCCGGTCGCCCCCGAACGCCACCATATGTTAAATTCCATGTATCCTTACTGTTAACAGTAATTGCTGCATTTAACGGAACGTATATCGCCTTAATATAAAACTTCTTTTCATTGGTTTCAATTATATAATCATAAATGGTTCTTTTTGCAATTACCATTCGATAGCTTTTTTTGTCGCAAAAGCGAGTTAAAGTCGCAATAACTTTCTTTTTTCGATAAACTGAAAAGATAGAATTAATTAAAGTAAACAAAAACAGAATAATTCCAATGACGATTAACCATCGCCATTTTGTTAATATTGTTGTTAAATATATCATCATTATCATCACAAATATTATAAACGATTAGAGCTAAGAAGTCAATTTTTATATTTTAATACTAATATATAATTAATGATAATTATTTTATTATTTAAAATACAAAATGTGATATAATAACCCCAAGGAGTTGTCTTAAAATGTTTGGAAATGTCTTGATTATTCTTAATATACTGTTATTGTGTATAAACCTAACCATAGCCGTTGTGCTTTTTATATTATTTACGAATTTGCTCAAAGAACGAATTAATGAAAAAATCATCCAATATCGGGACTTTAATCAGATTGCTAAAAAAAATGGGACCGTTTTTGTCGGCGATTCTTTAACTGAATTTTATCATGTCCATGAATTCTTCCACAGCCATCATATCTACAATCGCGGTATTGCTAGCGATACAACACGTGGGGTATTGGCTCGACTGAATTCCAATGTAATTTCACTTATGCCCAAGATGATTTTTCTTCAAATCGGTACCAATGATTTCAACAAGCCCCATGCAGTTGATTATATCACCAATAATATAAAACTAATTATCGAAAAAATAAAAGCGGAATTGCCTGAAACTAAAATTTATCTTATATCTTTATATCCGATTAACCCGAAAATTAAATTTCTCGGCCGAATAAGCACTTACCCTCGGAAAAACAAAAAAATCGATCATGTCAATAACTTACTTAAAGATTATGCCGAGAATAATGATATTACTTACATTGATATTAACGGTGAACTAAAAGATGAAAAGGGAAATTTACGTGCTGAATACACAATGGATGGATTGCATATTACCTATTCCGGTTATCAACTTATTACCAATATACTTAAAAAACATCTTGATAAATTTGACGAATAAATTATCATTTATTTTTTTATTGATTTATGTTATAATACATTAAAGTATAAATTGAAAGGATTAACGCTAAATGGACAACAATATAAATAATCTAACCGATCAAGAACTGGTGCGACGTCAAAAAATGAATGATTTGAGAGCAAAAGGGATTGATCCGTTTGGTGGTGCTTTTAAACGAACAACTAATTCATTTGAATTAAAAACTAAATTTGAAGATTGCACTAAAGAAAAACTAGAGGGATTACATTATCCGGCAATAGTTGCCGGTCGAATAATGACCAAAAGAAGCAAAGGAAAAGCCGGCTTTATGCATCTCCAAGACCGATACGGTCAAATTCAAATTTACTGTCGAAGCGATCATTTAAGTTCGGATGAATACGACTTGTTTTTAAAAAGCGACATTGGTGATATCGTCGGTATCGAAGGAATTGTTATAAGAACCAATACCGGTGAAATTACCGTAAAAGCAACAAAATACACTCATCTTACGAAAGCTCTACGGCCATTACCGGAAAAATACCACGGCTTACAAGATGTTGAGGAAGCAAGAAGAAGACGTTATGTTGATTTAATAATGAACGAAAGCTCCCGGAAAATCGCTTATTTACGATCAAAAATCATTAGAGCATTTCAAAAGTTTTTCGACAGTAAGGGATTTGTTGAAGTGGAAACACCGATTCTTCAAGCCATTTTAGGCGGTGCCAATGCTCGTCCGTTTATAACTCACCATAATGCTTTGGATATGAATTTTTATTTACGAATTGCCACTGAACTTCATTTAAAAAGATTAATTGTCGGCGGGATGGAGGCCGTTTATGAAATCGGCCGACTTTTCCGCAATGAAGGCATGGACTCTTCACACAATCCAGAATTCACCTCTGTCGAGGCTTATTTAGCTTACTCGGATATGGAAGGTATGATGAATCTGGTCGAAGAGTGTTTCCGGTTTGTTGCAAGAGAAGTATTAAATAACTGTGTTATCGAATATCAAGGTCAAACCATCGATTTAGCAAAAAACTTTAAACGTATTCATATGGTCGATGCAATTAAAGAAGCAACCGGCCTTGATTTTTATAATGTAAAATCAGATGAAGAAGCCTTAATGCTG
>Ga0265293_10005987_pt1 | contig 19817 bp, 17 predicted proteins | sample Munlanlewell138R_FD_192505 | JGI IMG/M metagenome (GOLD analysis project Ga0265293, IMG submission 192505) | Leachate microbial communities from a municipal landfill in Southern Ontario, Canada - Leachate well 138R | ecosystem: Engineered > Solid waste > Landfill > Unclassified | place: Canada... | reverse complement strand
GCTGACCGCCTGGGCTGATGAATCCGGGTCGCGTCCAGACCTCGATCCTGGCGCGTACCTGCTGGCTGCGACGTTGTGCGATGACGACGATGTTGCGGAGATGCGCAAGACGCTCGACGCTCTGCGCATCGGTGAGGCGAAGCTGCATTGGCACGGCAGCAGCGCTGAGCGCCGTGTTGAGCTGGTCGCCGCCGTGGCCGGCCTTCCGGTCACTGGGTTCGTCGTGGTTCACGTCGACAAAGACGCTGATGACCGCCGACATCGACGAAAGTGCATGGAGTTTCTTCTGCCGCACTTGGCGTTGATGCCGTGCTCGACGATCACGTTCGAATCTCGCGGCCAGCTCGACGCCAGTGACCTCGACATGCTGCAGAAACTGCGGTCCCGCAAAGTTGTCGAGTCGACGGTGCGGATTGAGCACTCCATAGGCCGTCACGAGCCGGCGCTGTGGGCCGCGGACATCGTGTGCGGGGCCGTGGTCCAGGCCCGGATCGGCAACCAGACCTATCTGGACATGCTGGGAAGCGCCGTCGAACTGCACACGATCTGACGGTGCAGAGAGGGACTGAATGCGTCGGGTTCGTTGCAGAACGCTCCGTCCTGGCCGTAGACTGGCCGCGTAGCCATCCCATCGAGGTGGGTTTGGAAGTGAGCCGCAGGATTACTCGCCGGACGACGAGGCCTGTGGCTCGCGCTCTTTCTGGGGTCAGCGAGAAAGGCATTGACCGCCGTGTCAGCTGTTGCTCGTACCGTGAGCCAGCATGAAGAACTCAGCAACAAAGCTAGTACGAAGAGGCCACTAGACGGTATGAGTGACCGCTCGGCGTTGAGCCGGGGGGTTGCGGGCCGGGGCCTCACGCACAAAGACTCGTGGGTTACCGAGCAGAAGTCCCTGCCCGGCCTATCCAACATTTGTGGGAGGCCCCGGTGTTTACAGAGCGTACGAGCGTAGGGCTCGATGTGCACGCACGATCAGTGGCAGCAGCGGCGATCGACAGCATCACAGGTGAGGTCGTCCAGGCGAAGCTGACCCCGGATTATGGGGATGTCCGTGGCTGGCTGGAGCGACTGGCCGGTCCAGTGGCGGTCGCCTATGAGGCCGGCCCGACAGGGTTCGGGTTGTATCGGTACTTGAGGGCGGCGGGTGTTCGCTGCGAGGTGGTGGCGCCGAGCAAGCTGCAGCGCCCCGCCGGTGATCGGGTGAAGACCGACGCCAAGGACGCGGTCCATCTCGCGCGGCTGTTGCGACTTGATGAGATCACCTCGGTGGCGATCCCCACGGTCGAGCAGGAAGCCGCTCGGGACCTGGTGCGGGCGCGGGAAGACTGCCGCGGTGATCTGATGCGAGCCCGGCACCGACTTTCCAAGCTGCTGCTGCGGCACGGCATCGTCTACTACGGCGGTGCTGCCTGGACCGGGGCGCACGATCGCTGGCTACGCACCGTAGCCGCGCCCCAGCTGAGGTCGTCGGCGACACGGATGGCCTTCGATGCCGACTACGACCACGTGTTGACGATGCAGGCTCGACGGGGGCTTCTGGACTCGGCGATCGAGGACATCGCCGCCGACAGTGAATTCACCCCGATCGTGCGCCGGGTGTCGTGCCTGCGAGGTATCAGTACGCTAACTGGTTTCGCGTTGGCTGTGGAGATCGGCGACTGGAACCGGTTCACCGGCAACACGATTGGATCCTTCGTCGGATTGGTCCCCAGTGAATACTCCTCGGGTGCTTCTCGAGTGCAGGGTGCGATCACCAAGACCGGCAACACCCATGTGCGGCGACTGCTGGTCGAGGCGGCGTGGCATCACCGGCCCAGGTATCACGTGGGCGCGGTGATGCGTTCGAGGTGGGACCGAGCCTCCGCGCCTGCCCGGGCTCGTGGGGATGAGGGCAACCGTCGCCTGCACGGCAGGTGGGTCGGTTTTCTCGAACGCCGCAAGCGGCCGGTGGTGGCCAATGTCGCGATCGCGCGCGAGCTGGCCGGCTGGTGCTGGTCCCTGGCGGTGATGCAGGACTGACCGCCCCCTGATCTGCTTCCCCCAGCGAGCCAGTGGTGACCAGCGCGTGGATCGACCCGCGACACACCTATGAGCAGCCCTTCGTGGCGACGCTCGATGCTAGACAAGCGGATGCGATCCAGCCGAAATCCCGTCCTGCGGTAGCCAATCCGCGCATATCAGTCTGACCGCGCGTCGCCAACCGACACGCTCACCACACAGACTCGCCGCGGAAGCAACGAGGCGCCGTCGGGGTAGCTCCCCGGCGGCGCCTCACCCGGCCCTCTTGACAAAATCCTCTCCATATCAGGTGTACCGGGACAGGACGTTGGTAGCAGGCGTGTTGGCTTGAAGTGAGGAGAACCTCCGGGTGGGGTGTGGCTTGTCTAGGTCCACTGCTCTCCGGAGGTTCTCGTGTCCCACCGTAATGCCCGTACGACGTTTCACGGCCGGCTGCTGATGGTGCGCCGGTATCAGGCCGGCTGGCCTAAGACCCATATCGCCACGGCGATGGGCGTCTCGCGCAAGTGTGTCCACACCTGGATCAGCCGGTTCGAGTCCGAGGGCGAAGCCGGCCTCATCGACCGGTCCTCGCGGCCGCACACCACACCGACCCGTACTCCGCGCAGCGTGGAGAACCAGATCGTGGCCTGGCGGCGGCGCCACCGCTGCGGCCCCGACGAAATCGCGGCCAAGCTGGGGGTATGCGCGCGAACGGTGTCGCGCGTGTTGAACAGGCGTCAGATGCCGTACTTGCGCGACTGCGACCCGATGACCGGTCAGGTAATCCGCGCCTCGAAGGCCACGGCCGTTCGCTACGAGCGAGCCCGCCCCGGCGAACTGGTGCACATGGACGTCAAGAAACTGGGCCGCATCCCCGACGGCGGCGGCTGGCGGGCTCACGGTCGAGGACACGCCCCGAACCGAGACCGCAAGAGCGGTAACGGCTTCGATTACGTGCACTCCCTGGTCGATGACCATTCCCGCCTGGCCTATTCCGAGATCCTGCCCGACGAGAAAGGGGCCACCTGCGCAGGGTTCTTGCAGCGAGCGGCACTGCACTTCCGCGCCCACGGAATCACCACCATCGAGGCGGTCATGACTGATAACGCCTGGGCCTACCGCTACAGCCTGCGCGATGTCTGCGCAGAGCTGGGTGCGCGCCAGGTGTTCATCAAACCGCACTGCCCCTGGCAGAACGGCAAGGTAGAGCGTCTCAACCGCACCCTGCAGACCGAGTGGGCCTACAAGCGCGTCTTCGCGTCCAACGCTCACCGCGCCGCAGCCCTTGCCCCCTGGCTCAAGTACTACAACACTGAACGCCGTCACAGTGCACTCGGCGGCCTCCCACCGATCAGCCGACTGACACCAACCTCATGACTCAGTACAACTAGGGCGCTTTGACCGTCACCGCCGGTGCAGCACCGCTCCAGCGCGGGCGATGTTGATGGTGACGTCGGTTCGGCCTCCTTAAGTGACGGCAGCCATGGAAATCGGGCTCTTCACGTTTGTTACGTCTTGGCGACCACTGAGGTAGCGATACGCGGTGGCGCGGCCGATACCGAATACTTTGGCCAATTCGGTGACTGGCTCGCCGGTGGCAGCCAGGCGGCGCAGCTGCTCCTGGCGCTCGGGGGAGAGCTTGGGCGGCTTGGTGGCCGGCAGACCGCGAGCGCGCCGAGATTCTCGGGATGCGGCGCGGCGTTCGCGGCCCAGCTCCAGCTCCAGCTCGGCGAGGCTGGCCATGATGGCGGCGACGGCCCGGCCGGTGGGCGTGGCGGTGTCGATGCTCTCGCGCAGAGCGCGTAGCACGATCCCGTAGCCGCCGAGGTCGGCGATGGTGCGGGTGACCTCGACCACGGATCGGCCGAGCCGGTCGATCGCGGTGACGACCACGACGTCACCGGGTCGGGCATAGTCCAGCAGCGCCGCGAGGCCGGGCCGGTCAGTGCCGGCCGCACCGGTCAGGGTGTCGGCGAATATGCGGGCCTCGTCGACACCGGCCGCGGTGAGCGCGTCACGCTGGGCGGCCAGGTCTTGGCCGGTGGTGCTGACGCGGGCGTAGCCGAGGGTCGCGGTCATTCCTGCACTGTCTCACCACGGCATGACACCGGGGATTCGGGACACGCCGATCTGAGACGAGATCCTGGACTCGGCGACTTGCGGGAACGCGACGGGGGAGTGGTGGTCGGCGGTCGTCTCGGTTCTTTACAAACGAGACACTTGCAAAGGAAAACGCTTCTTCTTTCGGATTTGAAGCCATGCTGGTCTGGATGGATGGGGCGGCCCTGACCCCAGGTGTCGATCATCCGGATGCTTCAGCACGCCGGAAAACTTCGACGACTCCATGCCCCCCCTTGGTTCCTTGTACTTTCAAACGGCAGTTCGGTGTCAGCTCACGTGCTGGTAGGCCTTGAGCAGCCGCTGGACGGGCTCGGAAATTGATTCTCCGAGTCTGGTCACGTCATTGATTTTCGCCAGCTGTTCAGCGCAGGTTGCTGTGGAGTATCGCCGACCTGAACCGTTATTGGCCGCATCGGAAACGAACTGATCGATGATCGCTTCGGTCGTACCGATGACAAGCGGCTCGGTTTCCACCGTCGTTCCATCATCGACCTGGAACACCAACCGCACTGCCATCACAATCAAGTTATTGTCGTACTGGCCGTCAGGTCCCACGGTGACTGCTAGGCGTCCTGTCTCGCCGGGTTCAACCTTGAAGTCGATCGGATCCGACACCGGGTCGACGGCGGCTCCTTCGTCGAACAGCTGGCGTGCTGGAACCTTAAGCGCATACTCGGCCAGGATCTGCGAAGCCCCTGCGCCTTGTTGCAGGCAGCTGTTCAAGTTGACGCCCTTAAGCACCTGCGCCGTCACGGAACTAATGCCAGCCGTCGATGAACCTGCGTTCTTGAAAGTGATATCTACCGGAGCAGCCGAAACGTTCGTCGGACGGCGGTCCTCCGGGTATCCGGTGGCACCTTCTTCGACCCCGCCTAGATTAATCGGCGTCCCTAGGGTGACTGCCGCGACGGTCAAACCGTCCCCGGATGAGCCGTTCGCCCGGAGATAAGTAAAGCCAGCCACAACCAAAGCCAGAACCCCGACAACCGTGCCGACACTAATCCACACCGGGTGCTTGATCGCATCAGTAACCTTCGAGCTGCCCATCCCCCACGCTTTCTTTGAAAAGCCCGCCTTTGTCGCCCGCCCCACAACACTCTGCGGCCTAAATGGGCAATCTACCGCCCTTGACGGTGAACCGAGGGCGCCCCCTCCCGCTTGCGTACAATCCGTTCACCTCTGCCACCCTCCTCCTGCCGGAGCAACCACATGCGCTTCAACCCGCCGCCGAGTTGGCCCGTGGAGCCCGACTGGGCACCACCGACTGGCTGGCAGCCGCCCCAAGACTGGGAGCAACCGCCTTACGGCTGGCAGCTCTGGGTTCCCGACGCTCCCCAGGCCGAGTCACCGAATCCATCGCTCCCTCCTGGCGCAGGCATCGAAGTCCTGGACGAAGACGATGCCGAGGTAGAAACCGATGACCGGAGTAGAAGCCAGGAACGTCCGCAAAGCCTTTTCAGCAGAGCCACCCAGAACCCGATCTGGACGACCCTGGGCGCGCTCGTCGGCATCATCGGCCTCGTCCTATCTTCCGTTCAGGTCTACCAAGCCATCCGCACCCCGCCGGTGGACCTGGAGATCGTCGCGCTCAGCCTTGACAGCCAGCAGTCCGTACAAGGCACGCTCCCCGGCGGAAACAGCCAGTCGGTCGAGGTCACCCCTATAGACATCACCCTGCAAAACAAGGGCGGCGAGCCGTCGCTCATCACCAAAATCGAAGCCGAAGTCGTCTATTTCCAACAACTCCAGGACTGCACGTTTTCTGCACCTTCTCGGGAATCCATCACCACCAAGTACGACCTAAAAATACCGATGGACGGTGTCAAACCCACCACGACTGACATTGCCCGCGAAATCCGCTTCGAAGTGAAGGCGGGCGTCGCCGACCGAATGGTGCTGACCCTAGGACCCCAGACCCAACAGGCATTCGCTACCGCCCCGATGGTGATGACCGCAAAGCTCACCATGATCCACGACGACAACCAAGTCCTAGAGGTACGTGGGGTCTCATTGGTCACCACAGTCGGTGCGGCCAACGCCCAGATCGAGGCCGTCGGAGTGGATGATCCCTCACCACAAACCCGCGCCTGTGCCCAAGCCAATCTGGAACACCTGAACACCATGTACGCGATCCAGGCGAACCGCTCCCGCGCCCTGGACAGCCTGCGGTCGGCCTACCAGCGCGCATCCGCCTGACGAGTGACGAGCTAACACGCTTGGGGCGACCTGGCTGTCGTCCCTGTTCTTAGATCTGAGACCCGGTGTGCGCCATCGCCCACAACCTGCTACGCGCCACCGCCATGACACGAACTTGTTGACCTTGCAGCCAGATGTCGGCGGAGATTGAGAAGATCAAAGCGTAAGCCAGGTGTCAGGCAGGGGAAAATGCAGATTAAGACGCGTCAGCGAGTTCGTGACCTCGCCGAGGTTTACACGCACGCTCGCGAAGTCCATGCCATGCTCGATCTAGTCCCTGGCATGTTTCCCAGCGCCGCAGACCCGTCCAACACCGATCGCAAGTTCTTTGAGCCCGCAGCAGGGTCTGGCAATTTCCTCGAAGAGATTCTGATCCGCAAGCTGGCCTTCGTCACGCGCGAGCGTTACCAGACCGGCCAACAGTACGAGCATCGCATCCTGCGCGCACTAGCCTCGATCTACGCCATCGACATCGACGCCGAGAACGTGGCGGAGTCCAAGGATCGGCTGCGCAGCGTCATCATCGCGCACCTGGACAGCGACCTGAACACTCGCGAGGCCACCGCCGGCTTCGCCGGTGCGGTCGAGACCGTCCTGTCCACCAACGTCGTTCAGGCCGACACCTTGGTTGACCTCGACACAATCGAATGGGTGGACTACCGCGCAGGCCGAAACGGCACGTTCACCCGTGAGTGGTCGACCGTGAACAGCAACCGAGACCAGCTCGATCTGTTCCATGTCCCAAAGGTCGACAGCAAGCCGATCCACTACGCCCTACTTCTGTGCAACCCCGAGCCCGTGACTGGCGAGCCCCGAAAGATCGGCGCATGAGCCGGTTCACCCAGCACGTTCCCGACATCCTCGACTGCCTGGCCCAGCTGTCCAACGATGAGGTCCCGACCTCACCCAAGTTAGCCCGCGCCATGCTCGACCTGCTGCCTGAGCATGTCTGGCACGAGCCGCACTATCGCTGGCTCGATCCGTTCAGCAAGTCAGGGGTTTTCCTGCGCGAGATCGCCACCCGGCTGCTCGACGGCCTCGGCGATTGGGAGCCTGACTTCGTCGCCCGGCGTGAGCACATCTTCCGCAACATGCTGTACGGCGCCGCGATCACCGAGATGACCGGCATCATCTCCCGGCGCAGCGTCTACTGCACCGCCGACGCTTCCAGTGTCTACAGCGTGGTGCGATTCGACGACCCGGCCGGCAATGTCCCGTACGTCCCGTCTATGCACACTTTCGATAGCAAGGGCTTCTGCAAGATCTGCCGGGCTCCCGAAACTCTCGTGCGCGACAACCGCGAGGACTACGCCTACTCGTTCATCCATGGCACTTACCCCACCGAGGAGATGGCCGGCATGCAATTCGACGTAATCGTTGGCAACCCGCCCTACCAGATCGGAATGAAGACCGCCGAGGGTGATCGCACCGCCAACATCACCCAGCTCTACCAATACTTTGTGGAGAAAGCCATTGAGCTGGACCCGCAGTACGTTCTCATGATCATCAAGGCCGCCTGGTTCACTGGCGGCAAAGGCCTGGATTCCTTCCGCGCCAACATGATCGCCGACCGGCACCTGGCCAAGATCGTCGACAATCCCAAACTGTTCGACTGCTTTCCCGGCGTCGAAATCAAGGGCGGCGTCTGCTACTTCCTCTGGGACCGCGACCACGACGGCGACTGCGAGTTCTCAACCCGCATCGACGGCAAGATCCTCTCTACGATGACCCGCGATCTGCGCGACGGCCAGGGTGTGGTGGTCCGAGACAATCGCGCGGCGTCAATCATTGCCAAGACTCAAAGTGAGGAATCGCTTGCGGACGTTGTAAGCCCGAGGGACCCGTTCGGTCAGTCGATCACGACTAACTACAAACACGCCTCGCCCACTCAGATCGAAGGGATGATCCCGCTCGTCTTCGGCGCCAAGGTCGAATACGTGCGCCCCGACCAGCTGGAGCGCAGACACGAATGGGTCAACCGCCGAAAGGTCCTCCTCCCAAAGGCCGGCGATGGTCACGGCCGTGAGGTCTCGTACGTTCTCGGTGAACCGATCGCTCTCGACGCCGGATCGGCCTGTACCCAGAGCTACCTCGTCGCAGGCACCTTCGACACCCGCGAGGAGACGGAGAACTACGCGAACTACCTGACCACCAAATTCGTCCGTTTCCTGGTGCTTCAGCGCAAGAGCACGCAGGACCTCACGCCCGAGCGCTTCCGCTTCGTTCCAATGCTGGACATGACCCGCCCCTGGACTGACGAACAGCTCTACGACCACTTCGGCTTGACCGTCGAAGAGCGCGAGTACATCGAGTCCAAGATCATGCCGCGGGAGGTCAACTGGTCCCTGGACTCACCGATACCAGCCAGCCACCTGCCCGGCGGCTCCAAATACAAGCACGGCAAAGATGAGGACGAAGACTAGCCGATGGGCAACCGCATCTACGCCTACACCGTCGTGGGCAAGGACACTGAGCCATGGGAGCGCGCACATGGTGATCTCCTAGTCAGAGGCCAGGGCTTGATCAAAGTTGGCCAGACCACCAAGGGCACCGCCCGCACGCGGATCAAGCAGCAGCTGGGCACCGCCTATCCTGGGCTCAAGGGCGTGCAGATCCTGATCGATGAGCCAGCATTGCGCACCGACGGCTCCGAGTTCTTCGACCATGACCTGCATGCGACGTTGGTTTCCGCTGGTATCCACCGCATCGGTGGCGAATGGTTTGAGGCCACCCTCGACGAGGTCAAGGCCGCGATCGCCACTGTGGTCTCGGGTATTGCCTACCAGCCGACGCGCACTCAAACCTTCAAACCGCGACCCGAGCAACAGGCCGCGATCGACCAGACCGCTGCCTACTTCCGCAACCACACCGGCACCCAGGCGCCCAAGTTCCTGTGGAACGCCAAGATGCGGTTCGGCAAAACCTTCGCTACCTATCAACTGGCCAAGGAGATGTGCTGGCGGCGCGTGCTTGTGCTGACCTTCAAGCCCGCCGTGGCCACCGCCTGGCATGATGACCTCGTCAGCCACGTCGACTTCGACGGCTGGCGCTACGTCGACAAGAACACCCCCGACGACGAGCGCGACGAGGCAGCAGACTACGCCGGACCGGTGGTCTGGTTCGCCTCCCTGCAGGACCTAGGCGGGCGCGATGCCGACGGCAACATCAAGGTTCGCAACGAGGTCATCCACCTCATCGATTGGGACGCCATCGTGCTCGACGAGTACCACTTCGGCGCCTGGCGAGACTCCGCGCGTGCCCTGTACGACCCAGTTGATGCGACCATTGCCGAGGCCGAGGAACCAGACGATCAGGTCACCACCGCCGAGATCGACGAGGAACTGGCCGTGCACGCCCACCACTACCTCTACCTGTCAGGTACCCCGTTCCGGGCCATTACCGAGGGTGAGTTCACCGAGGACGCGATCTTCAACTGGACCTACATCGACGAGCAGCGCGAGAAAGCCAACTGGGGCGACCCAGACCAGCCCAACCCCTACCTGTCTCTGCCGCAGATGCAGATGTACACCTACGACATGGGCGTCGGTGCAGCCGAATACGCCGAGGACGGAGAGTTCGGCGGTTTCAGCCTCAATGAGACCTTCAAAGCGACGAAGGCCCCTGACCGTTACAGCTTTGAGCGTCCCGACGAGGTCGCCGAGTTTCTGGAGCTGCTTCGCGGAAAGCTCAGTGAGCAGATGAAGCTGCAGGTGCAGGCCCAGGACAAGCCTCCGTTCCCGTACGAGGCGCATCGGTTCAAGTCCGCGATCAAGCACTCGGTCTGGTACTTGCCCAGCGTCGCATCGTGTTTCGCCATGGCTGACCTATTGCGCGAGCACCCGTACTTCTCTCAGTTCGAGGTCGTCGTCGCAGCCGGGAACAAGGCCGGTCAGGGTGCTGAGGCCCTGCCGCCTGTCGAGGCCGCGATAGCCGAAGTCAAGACTGCTGGCGGCCCCGGATCTATTACCTTGTCGTGCGGCAAGCTGATGACCGGCGTAACCGTGCGCGAGTGGGGTGCCATCTTTATGCTGCGCTCGCTCAAGAGCCCGGAGTCCTACTTTCAGGCCGCCTTCCGTGTGCAGTCCCCATGGGCACACCGCGACGCGGAGGGGCACCTCGACGTGCACAAGCCCACCTGCTACGTCTTCGAGTTCGACCCCAACCGCGCGCTGAGTCTTGTCGCTGAATACGGCTCCAAGCTCGCCACCACCGGCGAGGACACGCCCACCCAGGCGATCGGCGAGCTGATCAATTACCTACCGATCTTCGGCTTTACCGGCGGCGCCATGACCGCACTCGACGCTGCTGCTGTGCTCGACTGGGCTACCGCCGGCATCGGTGCGGCTGCACTGGCCCGGCGCTGGAACTCACCGCTGCTGGTCGATGTCAACGAGCGCACGCTGGCCGCAGTCCTGGACCGCCCCGACTTGATGGAGACCTTGAGCAACATCGAGGACTTCCGAGCACTTGTCGACAATGCCGCGCAGGTCATCACCAATACCAAGGACTTGAAGAAGGCCAAGCGTGAGCAGAAGGGCAAGCTCGACGGCACCCAGAAGAAGCAGCAAAAGGAGACGAACAGCAAGCGCAAGGAGATCCGCGAAAAGCTCCAGAAGTTCCTCGCCAAGATCCCAGTCTTCATGTACGTCACGGACTTCCGGGAAGAGGCTCTCAAGCATGTCATCGAGTCCCTGGACCCCGACCTGTTCGAGCGGGTCACCGGCCTGACTGTCGAGGACTTCCAGACACTCAACGAGATCGGTCTGTTCAACGCCGCGCACCTCAACCATGCGATCTACCAGTTCAAACGCTTCGAATCGGCCAGTCTCGACTACGCCCTGACGCCTCAGGAACGTGAACACCGGCACGCAAACGAGCAGATCGGCCTCTGGGACACCGTCGAAACGGGCAGTCCATCGTGAGCGCACAGGTCATCGCAGTCAACGTCCAGATCCCTGCGTCCACGACCTCCCCGGTAGTCGCCGACTTCACCACCCACGCACTGCGCGTGGGCTACTTCCACCGCAGAGACTGGCAGAACCTCCCAGTAGACGACTGGAATTCGCCCGGCGTATATGTCCTGATGACCACCGACGGCTCGGGCCTCATCTACGTCGGCAAGTCGGTCAAGCTTCGCGGCAGGATCAGTACGCACAACAGTGCTCCACCGATCGACTGGCAACGCGCCCTGGCGGTCAAGCGCGATACCAGCCACGGCTTCACCAGCGCCGACGTCGGCTACCTGGAAGGCCGCCTGGCCGCAGAGCTGGCCGCTATCCCAGGAATCACTGTCCAACGAGGCAAGGAGGACCGCGACGACACACTGCCGCGGCACATGGAGCTGAGCTTGGACGAGCTTCTCGGCTCGATCCTGTCGGCGGTCCGGCTTGCCGGGCTCGACGTACACAAGCCCGCGGACCTGCCCGACGAGGACGAGGACGAGGTCCCTGTCGGCGCTACCGATAGCGCCGTCCCGACGGGTGCCGCTCCCCACCGCCGGCACCACACCAAGAAAGCCAAACTGCCCGAGCTGGTGGCCGCCGGGCTGATCAGTGCCGGCACCGAGCTGCACCTGAGACAGGGCGGCACCACCGCGACCGGCATCGTGTCCACCCAGGGCGAGATCGTGGTCGACGGCGTCGCCCACAGCTCCGTGAGCAAAGCTGCCCAGACAGCCCTCAACAGCGACCGTGACGAGGCGGCGCAGGTGCTCTCATCGAACGGCTGGATCACCTGGCACATCGGCAGCCCGACCGGCCCCATTCTCGATTCCCTGCGGGACCAATACGACGATGCGCAGTCGCGTTAGCACCCGAGTCCCGTCCGCTGGCTCCTGCTTCTCGTTGTATGCCAAAAGGCTTACCACCGGGGAGATTTCAGCACACTCCGCCGAGACCTACGGGGCATCGGTCTCCAAGGAGACGAGCGGACGCATAACCGACAAGGTCATCGAAGATGTTGAACGATTGGGCGGTGCGGCCTCTGGATGAGACGGCAGCACTTCCGGTGAATCTCCAGAAGTAGTCGCCCCGCCTGGTGTGAGGAATTTATCTACTCGGCGGGGCGACTGAACTCTGCGATGATCTCGGCAACCGCTTCGTCGGAGGTGAGTTCCCCGCGACCGATGCGGTCCAGGAGGTCCATCGCGCCCGGGGAGGGATCGTGGCCAGCCAGGACGCTTGCGGCGACCGCCGTGGCCACGGCTTCGTCGTGGCTGAGGGGGATCGCCTTGGGCGCGGTCTTCATAGTGCTCATTGTAACGGCGCCGGATGTAAAACGCCTGGTAGATCGCTCCCTGGCTAGGTTATGGGACCGAACATGACGTGATTACGTCATTACGTCTTGGTCGGATCTCGCATCAGCGTGGCCCGGTTGTGGCGGCGTTGGGTGGATCCGCACGCGGTCATGCTGACTCCTCCGCGGCCGGGGTTTTCGGCTTGGGCGTCCTCGATTTCGTCGGGTATCTCGTAGTTGAGTCGTCGGTCGATGAACTCGTCGAGGGCTTGTCTGCGGGCGGTGGTGATGAGTTCGGCGGCGTCGTCGGGGTGGGGCAGGGCTCCGTAGGCGAGGCCGAACTCGTTGGTGACGGTGTCGATGAGGTCATCGAACTGGGTGGATAGTTCTGTTGAGTCGATGTCGGCGTGGTGGGCGATGAACGCTCGGCGGCGGTGGTCAGGCCATATCGGAGGGAACCGCAGCTCGGCGCGGTACAGCTCCTGGAGGGCGTCGGTGAGTTCGGTGGAGGCTGCTGAGAAGGGTTCTCCCCATTCGGAGAGGATCGTGCCGACGGCTTCGTTGAAGGCTGTTTCAGCACTACTGCTCATCAACGGTTCCTCTCGTTTGAATCGCCGGGTGTGGGTTGTGGGTGGTTCATGGTTGGATACGGCACCGACAAGTTCGGACGGCCCGGGTTTCTAGAGCTCCAGTCCGGAGCCTTCGCTCCGGCTCCGCTGGCGGCTTTGATCTCTGTCGTGTCGGCGGCCGAAGCCGGGTCGAGCGGAGAGCGTTTTTATGAGTTTCCTTGTCTGGTCCAGTGTTTCAGCAATCAGAGGATCGTCTCTGTGTTGGGCGGCGCGTTTTTGGGTAGCGCTGTCGGCGGGGGTGTCGGTTCCGAGGCGGTAGCCCCAGGTGAGGTAGATGTTGGCGGCTTCGGTGAGGTGCCGGCTCGGCGCGTCCGCTGTGAGATTGGGGTCGTCGGCGTTGGTGGTGACCAGGACCAGCTTGGCGCTGCGTTCGGCGGCCCGGGTGGTCAGGCGGTGTAGTTGCTCGGGTTGCAGGTGGTCGGCGTCGTCGACGAGCAGCAAGGTTCCTTCGTCGATTGTCAGGGTCTCGTTGTCGAGGTCACGAAGGAACGTCTCGGGTGCGTAGGTATTGCCTTGGGTCGAATAGGAGGGTGCTTGGCGGCGGGCGCGGTCGGTGACCGGAAGTGCGAGCACGTTGTGTTCGCCGGCGACGACGCAGGCGGTGATGGTGGCCAGCAGGGCGGGCTTGTTTTGGTCATCGTGGAGGTGGACTGATTGCACGGTGGGCAGGCTGCCCACCACCGTTTGGGCGGCGGCCCGTGTTTCCTCATCAAGGCCGGAGGCGTGATCGAGTGTCTCTCGAACTCCGATGTGGTGGGTAGCTCTCGGACTGGTGGCGGTGAACGCGGTGTCCAGCCACTCTTTTTCTTCTTCGAGTTGCTCGACGATGCGCAGCTTGTCCAACGCTGTCTTGCGTTGTTCGAGCAGGACTCGAACCGGTGGTGACAGTTGTTCTTCGGGAGTGTTTTCAGCGGTGGCGATGACGGTGTGGGCGGTGTTGTCACGGCTGAGCAGACCAAGTAAGGCCTGGGCGGCGTCTTCTTCGTCGCCGCGGCGGGGGGTGTGGACACCTTCGACGATTTGGGGTGCGTGTTCGTGGTCGCCTTCACCGCCGAGGCGTTCGTAGAGGTAGACGGTGTTGGTGGCCCGCCCGCGGGTCATCGCCACATAGGCCGCGGCCCGGTTGCCGGTATCTGGGGACAGCACGGCGTGGCAGTGCTCAGCGGTCGCGCCTTGGGAAGCGTGCACGGTGACCGCGTAACCGTGATGGACGTGAGCGCGTAGGTAGTCTCCGGACAACACCGCCGAGGCGTGATCACCGATGCGCACCGCACGCAGTCGGTTGGCCTCGGTGTCGATGTGGGTGACCGTCCAGCGCTGCCCGTTGCGCACTGGCGGCGTACCGGCGACCGGCTCCCGGCTTCCGCGCGGGTAGATGCCAATGGTGGGGTCGTTGCGGCGGGTGATGATCGTGTCGCCGACCCCGATGCGGTGTCGCCGCGCCCCGGCAACGGTCGGGGCGTCCTCGGCGACGACGGTGCGGTGGATGCGTTCGTTGAGCGCATCAGCGATCTGCCAGCGGTCAGCGATCAGCAAGCTGTCGACTCCGTTGGCACGATCGTTGCTCCAGGCGGTCAACGCGTCGTAGGCCATCGCCACCGGGTCACCAATGTGCAGCCGGCGATGGCTGCGGTACCAGTCGGTGGCCTGGGTCAGGCTGGCAGGTGTTCCTTCGTGGAGGGCCAGTGAGGCTGCTCGTTCTTCCGCGTCGCGCATACGCCACACTTCGGTCAGTTTCTGCGCCCACGGCAGATCTGTGCACAGTTGGGCGAACATGCCGCCGCGGGCTTTGACCGGGGCCAGTTGTTCGGCGTCTCCGACGAGCACCGTCTTGGTTCCAGCCGCACTTGCCGCGGCCAGCAGTCTGTGCAGCGCGGGGGTGCCGACCATGCCCGCTTCATCGACGACGAGCAGGGTTTGAGCGTCCAAGACCAGTCGCTTGTCGCGGAGTGCTTTGAGCGTCGACGCGACGGTTCCACCACCGTCTGCGGCCTTCTCCGCTAGTGCGACATCGGCGGCGTTTCCGGTCGGGGCGGCCAACAAAACCCGCGTTATGCCGCCCTTCTTGGCGGCATAACGCAGCGCCCGCAGTGAGGTGGTCTTGCCCGCTCCGGCCGGCGCGGAGAGCACCTGAATCAGCCACGGCGAGGTCGCGATCGCGCCGACTGCAGCGGCTTGATCGGCAGACAGTCGGGCCTTTTTGACGGCGGTGTCGGCGACGTCCTTGGGCACTGCTGCGGCCAAGTTGCGGGCGCCGATCAGCTTGTAGATGGCGGCTTCTTCGCGCAGGACAGGCACTGTGGTGTAGCGCTCGTGGCCTTCGCGCTCGTGCGGTTGGCGGGCCTCGGTGACACGCATTCCCAGCTGATCGGCGGCGTACTCGAGGATCCCGCGCGGCCCGAACGGCACTCCGTCGGTGTTGCCTTCCAGGGCGACTGGGAGCCGTCCACCGAGCGCCTCGATGAGGTCTGCACGGGTGAATGCCGCCTTGTCGATGTCCTTCATCGCCGCGTGAAACCACGCGGCGGGATCGCGTTCCTCGTCGCGTTGACGGTCACGGGATTGCTGCTGGGCGGCCTCATCCAAGACCAGCTCGCTACCAAACCGCGCTGCCCATTCGGCCTTCAATTCCGCCCACGGACGGTGCTCGGGCTTGCGCGGCCGGGTGGCCTTTTGGGCCCGCGCCAACTGCGCGGCGGTCAGTTTCCCGCTGCCATCAACAACCAGATTTTCAGCCGCCCATTCCGACAACTGGGTGGACCGTTGCGAGGCCGCGGCGAGTAGTTCGGGGTCCACGCCGGCCAACTCGGCCAACCCCGAATGCGGGTCGACTCGGTCCCACTCCACCCCGAGCGCGGCGCGCAGTTCGTGACGCAGCGTGGTCTGGTAGACGATGCCGGCGGCCTTGGCTTCATGCCACAGCGAATCACTGTCGAGGGCGACCAACTTGCCATCAGCACGGGCCTGTTTGTTGGGCACCAACACATGGGTGTGCAGGTGCGGATCCCCCGCCCGCGACGTCTCATGTTGATAGGCCGCAGCGACCAGACCGGGCAGCCGTTGGAGGTCCTTCATCCCCGTCGCCGGGTTGTGAACTCGGGTGTATCCGGCGTGGGTGTGCAGGTACTCCAACGCCTCGGCCACGGCCCGGTTGTGCGCCTCCACTACCGCCTTGGAAGCCACCCCGGTGGTGTCCAATGCGCGCAGCAACGACACCGACTTCGGGGCGCAAAAAGTCAGATCGAATCCGTGGTTGGCGCGTTGAGAAAACTTGCGTCCACATGCCCCGCCGGGGGCCACACCGTCATCGAGCCAGCGCGCAACCACGTCCAGATTGGCCTCGCCGCCGGCCCGATCTGCGGCACTCAAACCGCACAACGCGGCGCTGGTTTCAGCGTCTCCGGCGCACATCCAAAACGGTGTTCGGGACTCCCCTTCGGAGTAGTACTCCCCCAGCCCGCCGCCGGCTTTCTCCCGATCCAGCGCCGCTGAGACCGCCGCTCGGGAGGTGTCGTTGTAGTAGCGCACCGACCACTGCTTCAGCGGCGCGATCGTCAACACGAGTAACCACCCAACCCGGCCCGGTGTGGGGCGCGGCCGCGCCCCACACCGATGGTTGCACACACTGTGCAAATGTGCCATTTGAATCGGGTGGTGTGGCGTGGGATTGTCGGTGGGGGCTGGTTGGCTGGGTGTGAGGGCACGTGAAGTACGCCGAGAAGAGGAGCCGGGGTGTACAAGTGGGTAGGGCGAAAATGTCGTTGGAGACGATGTTGATGTTGGGGATGCTGGAGACATTCCGGAAGCGCAAAGATGAAGTGTCAGCTGTGGCGCTGCTGAACTGGGTCGTCCATGACATCGAGCCGCCGATTTTGCGCAGCGGCGTGATCTGGACCTTCTACGACGAGGGCTCCGGCCCGACGCTGGGCGGCGCACCGTGAGTGCCTCCGATCTTCGTCGAGCGTGCGTGACTTGATCGGGCACCAGTGCGGCCGGTGGCCGCACTGCCACGGGCCGCGGCAATGTCGGCGCGGATGCTGGCCTTGGCAACGGCGATCCGTTCACGCTGCTCGGCGGTGAGCACCGCCGGTGACGCGGTGGTGTGCCTCGGTGGTGTGTCGGTGACGGTGCCGTCCAACCGTCGTGATATCTGCTCCGGGCCGGCGGCGCAGCCGCCGCTGGTGTGCGGCCCTGGCCGCACACCGAGCAGTCGAAGTCGGCTGAGCACGAACCCGGCCGGGTTGTTGATCTGATCCGGCCAAGTCCATCCACGTCGAACCATGTCGGTGTTGAGCGCTTGAATCAGCGCTCGGGAGGTCCACTCCCCCGGGTCCACACCCGCTGCGGTCAACGCATCGCAGATGGCCCCGATGTGCACGCGCCCGAGCCCGTGACTGTTGGCCACGAACTCAGCGGCCAGGCGCTGCACGGTCAGCGGCCGCGGCTCGGCGCGTAAGCGCCGGCGTTTGTGGGTGGGAGTGAATTTTTGGCGGCACGCGTGCGTGCTTGGTGAGTTACTCCCTACGGGAGATAAAGAACTAACACCGCCTGACGGCGGTAGGTGGAAATGCTGCACAGCCGAGCGTGCCGGAGCAGGGGTGCGTCGAGGGGTCAGGTGGTACACCGAGGGGCGCCGCCCGACTGCCGGGGTGCCCGGTGAGCCGTGCCCGCGCTGCGCCTCCACCGCCCACCCTGTGTTGCGCAGCAGCCGCCAGGCCGCGGTCACCGTCCGCACGTCACAACCGACTCGCTCGGCAATCGTGGCGCGAGTGACGGCCACGTGCCGGCCGGTGGCGTAGTCAGCGTGATCGGCCATCACCTCCGCGACCGCGCACAGGGTTGGTGCGGTGATGGCCACCCCGACACGACGGCGCTCGTCGGCGAACACGACCTCGTCGGCAGCCCAGCGCCGCAGCGCCGTCAGCCAGCTCTCCCGGCTGGTCCACATCGGGCTCCGCGGCGCACACGAACCAGCACGCTCGATCCAGCTACGTCGGCGCACCGCAGTGTCTGCCCGCGCAGCAGAAGAAAGGTCACGATTTAAGCCACGGTGTCGCGCGCCACCTGTACCTGATTCAGGGTGTGCGCTACCGTGAGACGAGTCCTGCAAGACATCGCCCCTTCTGGGGTACTGGGTGGAGACCCAGACCTGAGCGCCAACTCAGGTCAATGCCTCAGACGAAGCCCCTTCGGGGGCTTTCGTCGTTTAGAGGCTGGTCTGCACCGCTATGGATTTGTCACATCTGCCCTACGGCCGTCCTGTACGCAGGGCTCCGGGTGCTCAGATCGCCAGCGGCAGCCCCTCGTCCGCCCGGCCCAAGGCCCGGGCAAGATCTGGTCTTCCGATATGGATCGCCAGTAGGTCTGCGACGTACTGGGACAGGGAAAGGCCGTGCGCGACGGCTTCGGCGCGCAGCGCGTCACTGACCTCGCGCGGCGGGCGGATCGTATGGGCGAGACGATCGCCCTTGTGTTGTGCTGGCATGGGCCAATCCCACCACCAAAGCAATGATTCTGAATCACGCCACGCCGAGCCGCGGCGATGCTCTTGAGAAAGTTGAGACACCGGCGAGAGCCCGCGCGTGGGGGAAGGACCAACTTCTGGTCCGACACGTCTCGGCATGCTGATCAACAAGTACGGCATCAAGACGCAGACGAGCTGGCCGAGGCCGCACTACACGCCACGGCCGCCCGCATGCGCGTCCGGCAACGACCGGGCTGTGAGTAGTCGGCGCTGGCGTTCTGTCTCGTTCGACACCACGTACGTCCGCCAAGCTGCAGGCATTCCAACGTAACAACATAATTACGTTGCAGCGTGTTGACGTGTTTGCACCTTTACGTCACGACGTATGATGGCCGGCATGCCGATCTTCTCGCTCGTACACACCAAGGGAGGCGTGGCCAAGACGACCAGTGCGGTCTACCTGGCCACCGCGGCCGCCCGGCGTGGTGTGGATGTCGTCCTGGTGGATGCGGACCCACAGGGCTCCGCATTGGAATGGGCGGCCGACGCTGCCGCCGATCCGCTTCCATTCCCCGTCGTGCCGGCGCCACGTCCCCTCGTTGTGGACACTGACCGTGAGTTGACGATCGTTGACACTCCACCCGGCACCGCTCAGGTGATCCAGGAAGCCATCGACGTGGCCGACCTGGTGATCGTCCCGACTGGCGTCTCTCCACTCGATGTGCGACGGGTGTGGCCGACGCTAGAAATCACCGCCCACCGTCCGACTGCGGTTTTGCTGACCGGGGTCGACCTACGGACTCGGCTAGCCGAGGAAGTCCAGGCCTTGCTGGAGGGGGAGGGGGTGCCGGTGATCGGCACGCCGATTCTTCGGCGCGAGGACGTGCGCCGCGCCTACGGCACCACCCCGAACCGACTGCACGGCTACGACGATGTTTTGACCGAGTTGATGGAGGCGATGGTCCATGTCTGATCTTTCGGCGAAGATGGCCCGCCGGGTCGGCTCCGGGCCAGCCAAGCGCGCCGCCAAAGTTTTCCGGTCTCCGGCTGATGAAATGCAACGTGCCACCGTCTACCTCCCGCGGTCTACGGTGCGGGGCCTCAAGCAGGCCGCCCTAGACGGCGACACCAGCATGAGCAAAATCCTCACCGAACTCGCCGATCAGTGGCTG
>Ga0265293_10005986_pt1 | contig 19826 bp, 23 predicted proteins | sample Munlanlewell138R_FD_192505 | JGI IMG/M metagenome (GOLD analysis project Ga0265293, IMG submission 192505) | Leachate microbial communities from a municipal landfill in Southern Ontario, Canada - Leachate well 138R | ecosystem: Engineered > Solid waste > Landfill > Unclassified | place: Canada... | reverse complement strand
CGTCCAGCCACCCCCGCGCCGCGCCGGGGCCGTCCGCGACAGGCGCGTAGCCGACGGTCGCCGCGATTTCGACGTCCACCGCATGCAGGCGGGCTAGCGCGCCGGCGAACCCTTTGGTCAGCGCATCGCGCCGCTGCGGGTCCGTCACGGCGTCGAACGCGCTGTCGCCGCGCGCGCGAACCGTGAGGATCGCGTCCTCTCGCGGGGAAACCCCGACAAGTTCGGGCGCGATCTCCGCCGCGGACGTGCGGGCCAGCGCATCGAACAGCCTTCCTTCGCGGGAAAGGCTGGTAATGCCCGTCCCGTCGTAGGGGCCGCCGCCCGAGGCGACCTGCAGCACCAGTTCGGGGCCGCCGGCAAGTTCGATAAAGTAAGTCTTGCGCTGCCCACCGCCCGGGATCGGGCGCAGGGCCGCGACGGGAGCGGGGGCCGCTTCGCGCAGCCAGGTATCGAGATGTTCCGGGAGAATAGTCGTCATTGCCGCTCCGTTCTCGGGCGCGCTCACAGGCGCAAGGGCCGCCGCCCGAGGCCATGGCGCGGCAGATCGCCGCGCGCGATCAGCGTGCAGTCCCCCATGCCGTGATGCCGTTTTCCGGCGGGATCGGTGATGGTCACGCGGGCCACCTGCTCGCGTTGGTTATGGTCCAGCGTCCCGCCGTTTTCGAGCACTGCGGTATGCGGGTCGGGCCCGTGGCGATAGATATCGTGTTCGATCCGCTCGCCGCGATGGAAGCCGAGGCCGCGTTCGTCGCGCCAGCCTCCTTCATAGCCGCCGCCCCGGCACAGCGCGGCGACGGGTAGGGCCTGGGCGAGCAATTTCCATTCGCCGCCGTCCGCCGTCGTGAAGCGGACCCGCGTTTCGCGATAGTATCGGGAAGCTTCCTCGAATGTGCAGTCGAAGGCGGCGGAAACGATCTCAAGACCGGGTTTTCCGCTGCCTTCCGGGAAAGCCAGCCGTCCCGTCAGTCCGCGCTGACGCCCCTCGTCGTCCTCGGTCCGCGCGATCACGCCGCAGAACGCGCCGCAATCGAACAGGAACCAGGCAAGCAGCATCCCCCGGCCGTCGATCAGCCTGCCGCCGTTGTCCGGTTCGTATCCGCCCACGCCGCCGCGCACGCCCCATGAATGGTCGCGCGCGCCGAACCAGTCCTTCACGTCGATCCGGCGACCTTCCGCCTCGATCCAGCCGTTGACCCGGCCGACCTGCTCATAGCGGCGGACGTCGATCGCGACACGTTCGTTGACGGTGTTGCGCGTGCCCCACCACGCATCTTCCTCGATCGCGGGGAAGGTGGCGGTCCAGGCAAGGTCGTATGTCAGCGGATGATCGCCAGTGAGCGCAAGGCGGATTTCGCCGAAGGGCCGGATCACGTCATAGCGCAATCCGCCGGCTTCCCCTTCCAGCCGTCCCGCCAGCGGGCGGGAGACCCGCACGTTGATCTGCCGGCCGGGCAATGCCAGCACGCCGAAGCCGTCCACGACGTTCATGTTCTTGTAGACGCCCATGCCCATCGCCAGCGCGGCCGAGCCAAGGGGATCGGTGACGGTGAGGAACACGCGGTCATAGAAGCGATGATCGCTGGTGGCCGCTGCCGCCATCGACAAGGGCGCCTGGTGCCAGAGCAGTTCGTCAAGACTTGCGGCACGCACCTGCGCCACTCCCACTCTTGTCATGGATATCGCCAAGGACGCTAACTAAGCTAGCGAAGTATGTCCAGTGGGATCAGCTACTCGCGTTCGCGGCATCCGGGGGGCGGGCTGCAAATCGCCGCGGATGACCAACCCCGACAAACTCTAGGCAGTCTCGGCAAGCTGTGCCATGCTGCGGTATGAACAGTTTAGGCGGCAAGACGGTAAGAATTCCGAAGATTGCGGAAGTCATCGCGGGGCACATTCGCCGCTCTATTTTACGCGGAGACATTCAGCCGGGCAACTTCCTGCCGCCTGAAGCGCAACTCATTGCCGATTTCGAAGTCTCGCGCCCGACCGTGCGGGAGGCGTTCCGCATTCTGGAGGCCGAGGATCTGATCCGGATCTCGCGCGGCGCGCGCAAAGGTGCGCAGGTGCTGCGACCGTCGTCCGATATGATCGCGCGGGGCATGGGCATCGCCTTGCAGACGCGCGGGGCGAGCATCGCCGACGTCTATAACGCCCGTGCCGCGATCGAGCCGATCGCCGCGCGCTTCGCCGCCGAGCACAACCCGGCCGAGGCGTCGCGCCGACTTTTCCAGCAGGTCGAACTGGAACGCCGCTTCATCGCGGCGCGTGACGTCGAGAACCTCTGGAGCGCGACCAGCCAGTATCATCGCCTGCTGATGGAAGGATCGGGCAACATCACGCTGTCGCTTCTGGGCCTGGCGCTCGACAACCTGGTGAACCGGCATCTCCAGTTGCTCTATCGCGAAAGCGCGGACCACCGCAACGAATGGTGGAGCCGGATGGATGTCGGCATCCGTTCGCGCCAGAAGCTCGCGCGGCTGATCGAGGCGGGCGACGGACCCGGGGCATCGGCGCACTGGGCGCGTCACATGGAATCGACGAGCCGGTTCTGGCTGGCGCGTATCGCCGACACGACGCTGGTCGACATCCTTTCCTGAACCGGACGCATGCCTGAACCGGACATGCGGGCGAGAGCCGCGCCGTGGCGGCGCCCGCCCCGTCTCGTCAGAATGCGTAGGAAAGGTCGACGCCCCACATGCGCGGCGGGCTCGGGACGACCGAACAGATTCCCGCCAGGCAGGTGCCGCCGGTGCTGTAGAAGTCCTTGGTCAGATTGGTGACCCAGACCGCCGCCGACACGGGGCTGTCCATGACCCTGTTCCACTCGGCCCGCAGGTTGACGATGGTATAGGCCGGTTGCGGCCAGTCACCCTTGGCGTTGGGGAAGATGTTGTTGGTGACCTGCTTGCTGGTCCAGGTCACATCGCCCCGCAAGTCGAGCGTGCTCTCACCCTGGAGCGGGATGGTATAGTTGGCCGATCCGCCGATCACCCAGTGACTGATCGGGTTGGGCGCGGTCTGATACGACAGATCGGTAGTGCCGTCGAAATATTGGAGATACTTGAAATCGGTATAGGACGCGAAGCCGTTGAGCGTGAATGCGTCCGTCGGGCGGATGGTGAACTCGAACTCGCCGCCCTGATAGCGCGCCTTGCCCGCGTTGTTGATGAAACCCGACAGCGGCACCGTGGTCACGTCCTGCACCTGGACCTGCATGTCGTTCATATCGGCGCGATAGATCGCCAGGTTGGTGCGGACCGGCACCATGCCCATGTCCCAGTCCGCCTTGAAGCCGGCCTCGTAGCTGGTGACGTATTCGGGATCGTAATCGAGCAGCGTGGCGCGGATCGCGCGCGGGAAGAAGCTGCCTGCGCGATAGCCGCGCGAGACCGAGGCATAGACCATGGTCCGGTCGAACACCTTGTAATCCGCCGACGCGGTCCAGGTGACGGCATCCCAGCTCTTGTCGCCGACGATGACGCACTGGTCCACGTTGTTCGGCAGGCGGTCCGCGCCTTCGAACAGCGAGCAGGTGATCGCTCCGGTCGCATTGTTACGCAGGTAGTTGCGGTTCTCCGTCTTTTTCTTGTCCTTGTTGTAGCGGACGCCGCCGGTCAGGTTGAAGCGGTCGGTCACGGCGAAAGTCGCCTGGCCATAGAGACCGAAAGCCTGGGTCTTGATCCAGGTCGGAGCGATCGATTCGTTCACCGTCGCGGCGCCGCCGGTGCCGATCACCTGGAACGAGCGGTTGGCTTCCGTGCCGCGGTCGTCCATGAAGAAGGCGCCCACCGAATAGTCGAGCCGCCCGTTGGCCGTCTTTCCGGTCAGGTTGATTTCCTCGGTGAAGACCTTGACCCAGTCGTCGCTGCCGGTGAGCGACTGGTTGCCCGCGCCCGATGCGCCGATGAGCGTGCCGGCATTCCACGAGCCTTGATACGTGATCCGCTTGTGCGCGCGATAGGCCACGATGTTCTTGAGCGTGGCGTTGTCGCCCAGATCGATCTCGGTGCGGTTGTTGATGCCCCACACGGTCATCCTGAACGCGTCGCTCAACTTGCCGACGCATTCGGTCTGGAACGGCGTGGCCCCGCTCGCGGAGCAGCGCGAGGGGCGATAGAGGTCGAGGTCCGAGCCGGTCCCGAACTCGGACACCATCTTCCATGGCCCGCGCGCGCGCTGTTCGGCCAGCAGCTTGCGGGTATTGTCCGGTCCGCCCAGCAGGGAACCCGCGCCGCCCGGCAGGAAATCGACGAGGATGATCGCAGCGGGCGTGGTCGACTGATGGAAGTAGTCGCCCGACAGGTAGTTGCGCACATTGCCGCTGTCGAACGTCAGCGAGGCGCGGAAGGAATCGTTGTTGGTTCCATTCCACTTCGAGCCGTTCTTGATGTTGGTGACGTAGCCCTCGCGTTCGCGATGCTCACCGGCGATGCGGAAGGCGAGCCGTTCGCCGAGCGGCACGTTGAGGACGGCGGTCAGCCGCCGCAGGTCATGGCTGCCGAGCGAGCCCGAAACGCTGCCGCTCAGGCCGTCTTCGACGCTTGCCAGGCGCGGCGTCACGACCAGCGCGCCAGCAGTGGAATTGCGGCCGAACAGCGTGCCCTGCGGCCCCTTCAGGATCTGGACGTCAGCCAGGTCGTAGAGCATCTCGCCCACGCCGTAGGGGTGCGCCAGGACCGTCTGGTTGTAGACGATCGAGGCCGAATTCTCGAACGCGATATGCCCTTCCTTCTGGCGAATGCCGCGAATGCCGATCGTCAGGAGCTGCGGGTTGGTGGAAGCGCCGGCGATGATGACGTTGGGCGTCTGGCGTGAGAGCTGGACGAAATCGGTGATGCCCTTCTTGGCGATCGTGTCGCCGCTGAGCGCGCTGACCGCGATCGGCACGCTTTGCTGGCTTTCCGCGCGGCGGCGGGCCGTGACGACGATATCCGCGATACCCGACGTTGCCTCTATATCCGGCGATTGCGAGGGGGCTTCCTGCGCATGGACCGTAGTCGCAGGGATCAGGCTGGAACATGCCAGCAGGCATTGCATGACGCGCTTCATATACATTTCCTCTCCTGTCACGCGACCGGTCCAGATCGTCGTTCAACTAATATCACTTATAAATACAAGTTGCGCAAGAGGCTCCCATCGATTCCCGCCGGAGGCGATCCCCGCACGTCGGATCAGCGGTGCCGCGTGACGGCCAAAAACCTGGCGCAAAGGAAAATTCGCCGAGCCCGGCGTTTCTTCGGCGATGTCCGTGTGAACGACTGGAAAATCTATATCAGCGGGTCGAAAGCCGCGCTGGAGAAGGGCTACAAGGCCGCCTCGACCGAATACATCAAGGAATTCACGAAAGAGATTGTATGGCACCGCCGTATTCGGGCGGCCGTCACGGGCGCTTGCGGTGTCCTCATCGTGTTCTTTGCCATCGTGCTCGTTTGCGGCCTGAACAATAGCGATACACTCTTCACCGCCGAACAATCACACGCGCTGACTGCCCTGATCGTGGGCTGCATTACCGGATGCGTCATCGTAACCATCGCGCTCGTGAAGGGCGCGTTCTCCAACCTTGCTGATCGCAACGCAGGCCTGCCCATGCCCGACCACATCAAGGAGATCGTGGACGCGGCGAAGAACATCGTCGGCGGCCCCGGGGGCAACTGACGGGCAAAATGGCCCGCCCCACCGGACATCTGCGCCCGGTCCTTTCACTGTCCTAGTTCGTCATGCGGTTAGCCGTAATGCCACTTAGCCGAATGTGCTACTTCATAGGACACTTGTGACCGGAGCTACCGGACACTGGCGACTTGTGCCATAGGTCGCAAGTGTCCACTCGCTTCGCTTGCAATCGCAGACGAATCAGGCATATTTGGCTCATCGAAGGATAGAGCCATGACCACTGAAACGACAGATACTGAGAACAAGGTCCTGAACCTCGCTGACCTATTGGCGATGTCGGGCAAGCAGGACACCCGCAAGGCGTCCGAAAAGAAGTTCGGCAAGCCGGTGATGGACGTGGGCTTCTGCATCACTCCCTCGCTATTGATGAAGGCGCAGGCGCGGATTGGGCTCAACCCGGTCCAGTTCAACATCGTCATGCACCTCCTCGACCAGTGGTGGTCAGCCGACCGGCGGCCGTGGCCCTCCAAGGCGACATTGGCGGAGCGAATGGGCATGAGCGACCGCCAAATTCAGCGGCACATTGCGGAGATGGAGGGTGCGGGCCTGATTCAGCGGATCGGCCGGACCAGTCCGGGCAAAGGCAAGACCAGCAACGAGTATGACCTCACGGGGCTCGTCAAGAAGATGAAGGAGCTTGAGCCCGAGTTCACGAAGGCGAAGGAGGAGGCGAGGGCAAAGAGCAAAGCGCTCTCCCGGCCCAAGCACAAGCAATCGGCTTAGGTCCCGGCGCGGCGTTCTTCGCCAGTCGAAGCCTTGCACTTAGAGACAGCCCCGCTCCGGCGAGGAGAGGTATCCAAGGCTAAGGACCGAAGGAAGCGGCTCGCAGAGGCCTCTGCGGGTCGCTTCTTTCATATCAGCCGTGAATCGGAACAGGCCTCGATAGTTCCCTAGCCGTTTCCCCGGAGATCGTGCGGCTGAAGAAACTCTCTCCTAAGTGATTGAAAAGTCTGGCGCACCCGAGAGGATTCGAACCTCTGGCCTCTGCCTTCGGAGGGCGATGCTGACGAATATTCCCGGCATCGCCCGATAACTCGTTCCTATGATAACCCTAGGATTTTCAGGGGGTTGATGCCTTCCTGGCTTTTCTCCGGTTAACCTCTGCCTTCCCCAGTTTCCGATTTTGTGGTGACTCTATGGTGACACTAAACGAATCGCAGGGCGGGAAGCGTGCCAAAGCTCACGAAGAAAATAGTCGATAACGCGGAGCTGAGAGCCAGCCCCTATTTCATTTGGTGCAGTGATCTGCCGGGGTTCGGCGTCCGCGTATTCCCGTCGGGCAAGCGCGTCTATTATGCCGACTATCGCAACCGGGCCGGGGCGCGGAAGCGGATGTCGCTCGGCCCTCACGGCAAGCTGACGACCGAGGAAGCGCGCAAGCTGGCCGTCGTCACCCTGGCAGACGTGCTGAAGGGCGAAGACCCTGCCGAGGAACGGGCAACCCGCCGAAACTCCCTCACCGTCCGCGAGCTATGCGACAACTATCTCAAGGCGGCCGAAAAGGGCCTGATCATGGGCAAGGGTGGCAGGCCGAAGAAAGCTTCCACACTCTACACCGATCGTGGCCGGATCGAGCGGCATATCAAGCCGCTACTCGGCACGAAGCTGGTGCGCGACGTGGCGCAAGCGGACGTGAACCGCTTCATCCGCGATGTCGCCAGCGGCAAGACCGCCGTGGTGGAGAAGACCGAGAAGAAGCGCGGCAAGGCCGTCGTGGAAGGCGGCGCGGGCACCGCCGCTCGCACGGCCGGCTTGCTCGGCGGCATCCTGTCTTTCGCCGTGAGCGAAGGCGTGATCCAGTTCAACCCTGCCCAAGGGGTGAAGCGCCCCGCCGATAAGAGGCGGGATCGTCGTCTGACTGCCGCCGAATTCAAAGCCCTTGGCGAAGCCCTCGATGCCGCCGAGCGCGATTGCGAAACATGGCAAGGCATCGCCGCCGTCCGCTTGATGGCGCTGACGGGCTTTCGGAAGGATGAGATCATAAGCCTACGATGGGCGGAGGTTGACGAAGAGGGGAAATGCTTCCGGCTGGCCGAGACGAAGGAAGGCACATCGGTTCGCCCGCTGACCAACCCGGTCATGGCCGTGCTGCGCAATATCGAACGGAAGGAGAATTGCCCCTTCGTGCTGCCGGCTGTTCGCAGCAAAGGAGCATTCGGTGGCTGGGCACACGCATGGGGGCGGATTGCCGCCCGCGCCAAGCTGGGGGACGTGACCGCTCACACCTTCAGGCATAGCTTCGGCAGCGTTGCCGGCGACCTCGGTTTCAGCGAACTGACCATCGGCGCAATGCTCGGCCATGCCGCCGGATCAGTCACAAGCCGCTATGTCCACCATCTCGATAGCGTGCTGGTCGCCGCCGCCGACAAGGTGGCACGATCGATCCACGCGCAGATGACGGGCGTGAAAGGTACGGTGGTGCAGATGCCGAAGCGGGCTCGCTCAAAAAACGCAAAATGAGATGCCACCCTGCTAAAGTTGCTAATCTGCTAATCCAGCGTGCGATCACCTTTTTTGCGGTGTTCCCGGTGTTCCGGGTGTTCCGCCGCAGAAATCTGCCGTTTCTGAGTGGTGTTCCGGTGTTCCGGGAGGTGTTCCCGGTGTTCCGGGAGCAACCTTCGTACCGGCAAAAACTTGACATGATTCGGCTGTTCGATTCAGGCGTTCAGTCTGCGCGAGCACCGTGAGGGATTCCCAAGCCCTCGGATTTGTGATTCTATACCGTACGTAGGCAAAAAGTGAGCGATGCTATGACCGCTGCATTCATAGTGGACAGTCAGTTCGAAGCTCTTCACGAAGCCGGGTCTAGTGTCGTCCGGCCTTTTGACGAATCAGCCGTGCAACCGGCTTCGATCGATTTGCGGCTTGGCAACACCGAGACAGTCTACGAGATCAAAGAATATGTTCTCGGTCAGGACATTCCAGAGGATCAGATTTCCCAACGTCAATTCCAAATACGAAAGGTTGCGCCTGGCGAAACTGTGTTCGTCACCCTCAAAGAGACTATTCGGATACCAGCGGACTGCCTTGGCTTTGTATTCCCCCGAAGCAGCATTACGCGCTTGGGCATTGCGATACCGCCGGTGTTTATGAATCCTGGCTATGAGGGCCAACTGTTGCTGACCATCAAAAATACGACCGGCATTGAAATGACCATCATGCCCGATGTGCGTGTGGCGCAACTCATCTGCGCAAACTTGGCAGCCTTTCCCTCTGCCGGATACGCGGAGCGTGGTGGAAAATACGCTGGTGAAGCTGGGTCTGCATCCCTAATTGCCTCTGATGCGGACATTCAAGAGGCGGTCCGGCGCATTCTCGAGTCATCAGTTCCCGACAGCTTGCGTGGGAAAATTTAGGAGATGGCCGAAGCTGATCGGCAGGCCATCAAAGCGCTGATAACTGACACGCTCGCGGTCCGACTAGCGCACGATGTCGAAAAGCACCAACTTCCCGATGCGGCCGTGATGGAAAAGTTTCGGGGGTACGTTGCTGACAGTGCTGAAATAGTCCTGGCAAATTATGAGAGGCAACTCGCCGTTAATAGTTTGTGCGATGCTGTAATCGAGCGTCTGCGCGATGATTTGGTTCGGAGAAGCCGCGTTTCCGCTCTAATCGAAGTCGCCATTAACGCTGGTGCTGTTATCCTCGGTCTAATTGGAGGCGCGATCGTCGTCTTTCTCGACCCCGCCGCAAATGCGATGGAGATAAAGGTTCTAGCACTTGCCATTTTCGCGATTGTGCTCGTGCAATTCTTTGGAAATTTGTACCTCAAGCACTTTGATCATAAGCGATGAGATTGACCGGTAACAGAGCTTAAGAAAGCTGGTCTTCGCTCATTTCGACCTCCTCATAGCCACCAGCCGCAATATCCGCCGCAAGGCTTCGGGGCGGCTGAGATCGGCACCGTTCGCCTCGATCCATAGGTCCAGCAATTCGAGATCGTCGGGTTGAAGGCGGACGCCGACGAGCGTGCCTATGCCGGTGCGAGGACGCCCACCTAGGTTTTTGTTATCAGCCGTTGACCGTGCCATAGGGTTTTTGATAACAGGGGAGCGAGCCGAACGGAAGCGCCAACTTCCGCCCGGCTCTGACCTCAACCGTCTTTACTGGAGACGATCATGGCTACTTCCCCTTTACGGGCGGATTCCGCCCATGCCAATTCGCCGTCCGCCATCACTACTATGTGGTCTGCGGCGATGACGAACATCGAGCGTTATTCCGCCATCGTGGCGAGCCGCCCGAACTATCAGCCGGAGCGCGATGAGCAACTGACTCTCAATCGCCCTGCCTGCGAATGGCAGTGCGCCAAGTGCTATATGACCTGCGCTATTGCGCCCAAGCGGGTGGAGTGGTGGCAGAACGAGCTGGCGAAGACCTGCGGTTCCTCTGCGATAGGGAGGGCGTAATCATGGGCAAGATGGACTTTGCATCCGCGTTCGCTTCGTTCGATCGCGGGACGATCGCCAGTGCCGTCGAGGTGCTGGTGGCGGTGCTCGACACGATGGACGGCGATCCCGACCTTGAGGACGCCACCGACGTGGAGGACGACTTCGCGCTGTCGCCGAACGCCCTAAACTTCGAGACCGGTCCGGGCTGCAACGTGTCAGATACCGGCGATATCGCATGGCTCGAGGATAATCGGCGGCAGCGTGACATCATGCGCACCTTCGGCCGCGAGGACGACGAGGAAGACGACGACTCCGGTCAGTGCACCGAGGACGAGATCAGCTTTGGCGTCCCGACATTCGGTTATGGTGGCCCGAGCGGGCCGGGCTGTCCGATCAGTGATCCCGGCGGTTGCGAGCACGATGGTACGGAAGACGATGCCGAGCACGGACATCTCGATTACAGCGTTGACCAGAGCACTGGCCCCCTGCCCCCGCAGGACAGCGAGGATCGCGGCCTGATGGTGCCACACCTCCGGCGCGTCCGTGCAACGGCTTGCGACAAGATCACTCGCTTCGGCCGAACGGAATATCGGCTTCGCTGACCGAGTTACCCCGGCTGGTGGCGCGGCCGGGGAAATCTCCGGGATGTTCGCAAAGTTTTTGGTTGCCATTTCCGGCTCACGCAGTATCTGTGGAGATAACTCGGGGATGATCCCGAGTATTTTGCCGGAGATTGGATATGAAGCTGAACACGCTCTGCGGGCATCTGGTCCCGCTCTTTGACCTACCGATGAGCGAATTCACGGAGTTGCAGCGCGCCTTGAAAGAACAGTCGCCCCACTTCGATCCCGACAACGAACTGAACGCCATGACGCGGCAGCAAGCCGAGGATGCGGGCGTCGCCTTCGATCCGGCGATGTTCCGTGGAAAGGCTGGTCCGGGCGGTGGCATCGATGTCGATCCCTTTCGGGCGGCATTTTTCGTTCTCGCTGTCGTGCTGAACGGGCCGCGCAAGGAAAGCGCCAACTCCACTTGGCTGACGTGGCACCTGAATCAGGAAGGATCGGAATTGAGCGGCTGGGGAGAGAATTGGAAGCCCACGTTCACCGTCTGCCCGATGACCGGCCGTCACCTGTTCGGTGACGCGCTGAAGAGCATCATCGAAGATCAGGACTTGGCCGCTCGCGTGGATCAAGTTCGGGTATCGTCGGATCTGTATGCCGAAATCCATTACGACGGCAGCAAGGTCTCGCGGTTTGAGAAGCCCTATCGAGATCAGGAGCCGATCCTTCGCCGCGACGCAGTGCTCCAGGGCATCGCCCTGCAAGCCATCAGCCAGTTGATCCGGCGGGAGGGCTGACCATGAACGACGCAATTGCAGCCCGTTTCCGCAAAGGTCGGCTCAACCCGCCCGAGGCAGCCGAATACCTCACCGAAGTTCACGGGACGCCCATCGCCCACGCGACGCTGAACAAGCTGCGCTCCGTCGGCGGCGGCCCTGAATTCCAGAAGTTCGGCCGCGCCGTCCTGTACCCGCGCACTGCCCTCGATGAGTGGGCGCTGGCAAGGCTGGGTGAACCGCGCGCCAGCACGGCCGGACAGTAGGAGATCGTCATGGCCGCGCAACTTGCCTGCTACGGTCGGCTTGGTGCCGATCCCGTTCGCCGGACCTCGCAGTCGGGCAAGGACTGGGCAACGGCGAGCCTCGCCGTGGACCTCGGCAACGAGGAAGGCGCACCGCCGCAGTGGTTCAACGTCGTTGCTTTTGGCCGCGTCGCTGAAACCCTGTGTCGCCACAACAAAGGCGATCTGGTGAGCGTCAGTGGGCGACTTCAGCTTAACCGCTGGCAGGACCGCGACGGCAAGGATCACGAACGGATGCAGGTCATCGCCGATGCGGTGATCAGCGCGCGCAGCGTGCGGCCCGGTGGCCGACGCGCCTCGGATGCAGGGCAGCGCCATGGCTGATCCCGTGATCGCCTTCCTCGACGCTATGGGCGCGGCCGGCATCAGCCCGGCCGACAGCATCGCTGGCGAACTCGTCTCGGGCAAGCCGATCTACTTCGACTGCATCGGCGACAAGCCCAAGAGCCGGAAAGGATGGGCCGTCCTGCATCTGGACGGATACCCCGCCGGGGCGTTCGGCCATTTCAAGTCCGGCATCAATCAGAAGTGGCGCTTCAAGGACAATCGCACTCTCTCACCGCAAGAGCGCCGCGAAATCGCGCGCCAGTCTCGCGAAGCCGCCGCACTCCGCGAAGCCGAGCAACAGGCACAATGGGAAGAGATCGCCGAAGTCTGCCGGCACGATTGGGAACGGGCCGAATTTTCGGCCGATCCGGCGCACCCCTACCTCGTCGCCAAAGGCATACCCGGCGAGGACGCGCGGCAACTTGGCAACCGGCTGGTAATCCCGATGTTCGATGAACACGGCAAGCTCTGGAACCTGCAACGAATCGCGCCGGACGGGTTCAAGCTCTACACCAAGAACGCCCGCACCAAGGGCCTCTTCATGACGGTCGGCGAGCCGGGCGACAAGATAGTCGTCGCCGAAGGATACGGCACTGGTGCCGTGATCCGCCGCGCAACCAGCTTGTCGGTGGTTGTCGCCTTCACCTGGACGAACCTGAAGCCGGTGGCGCTGCAAATTCGCAACCGCTTCCCCGACGCCGAAATCATCATCGCCGCCGACGATGACGCGCATCTGATCGAACATCCCAACATCCAACGAAACATCGGACTCGAAGCCGCCCGTGCCGCTGCCGAGGCAGTAGGCGGTCGGCTGGCAGTGCCGCCAAGGAAAGAAGCAAGATAATGGACGGAGCGACAGCCCGAGACTTTGCCGACGCCGGCAACGATATGGGCGACGAAGCGGTCGCCGACAGCATCGGCAAGGCGCGCAGGATCAACGGCGAAGGTCCGCGTCCGCTTTATCGCGAATTGCCGCCAGCGCCGCCGTTTCCCGATCAGGCACTCGGCCCGGTGCTGGGCAAGGCGGCAAGGGCCATCGAAACGGTGATCCAGTGCCCGCTGCCCTGCGCAGCTAACTCGGTGCTCGCCGTCGCCGCACTGGCAGCGCAAGGACAGGCGAACGCTGTTCTGCCGATCGGCCAAGGGAAGATAACTCCGCTTAGCCTCTTTCTGCTGACGGTACTGGAATCCGGCGAGCGCAAGTCGAGTGCCGACAGCATGGCTCTGAAGCCGGTGCGCGATTTCGAGCGCGAGATCGCCGAAGCCGAGGCTGGCGAAAGGGCCACTTATCAGGTGAAAGTCGCCGCCTATGAAGCGAACGCCAAGCATCTGACCAATAAGCTCAAGAGCGACCGAGCGGCGCTCGAAGCCGCGCTGCATGACCTCGGGTCCGCACCGCAGCCGCCGCTCCTGTCCGTGCTGGCCCCGTCCGGTGATCAGACAATGGAAGGTCTGTTCCGCATCTACCAGCACGGCCGGCCTTCGCTGGCGATGCTCTGCGACGATGCTGCCACCTTCCTCGGCGGCCATAGCCTGAAGGCGGAACAGAAGGCCGGGACCACGGCCAACCTCTGCCGTGCATGGGATGGATCGAAGCTTGAGCGCATTCGCGGCGGCGACGGCGTAATCGTGCTTTATGATCGGCGGCTGGCCTGTCACCTGATGGTGCAGCCTGGCGTTGCGTCGGGTTTCCTCAGTGACGCGCAGCTCGCTGATCAAGGCTTGCTCGCCCGATTCCTCCTGTCCGCGCCCGCCGGCCGCGCAGGAACCCGGTTCCGCGATGACACCGAATATCAGTCGCTTGCTCGGCAGGCGGCGGCGGACCTCGAAGACTATAACAATGCGGTGCATACGCTGCTGCGGCAGCCGGTGCGGTGGAAGAACGACAGCGACCGCACACTCGGCGTTGAACTCGACCAACTCCACTTCACCGCCGACGCCCGCGCGCTCTACGTCAGCTTCGCCAATGCGATCGAAGCCGAACTCGGTCCGGCAGCGTCGCTGGGAACCGTCAAGGCGTTCGCCTCGAAGCTGCCCGAGAATGCAGCCCGGATTGCTGGTATCCTGACGCTGATGGCTGATCCGAACGCCACGTGGATCGAAGACGTTACGCTCGCTGACGCGATCGAACTGGCGAAGTATTATCTCGCCGAAGCCATCCGGCTTGTTGCGGCGGGTGCCGTCGAACCTGATCTGCGACAAGCCGAGAACCTGCGCGAATGGCTGATCGGCCGAGCCGATAACGTGATCGGACTCAGCACGATCTATCAGCGCGGGCCGGCATCGATCCGACAAGCCGACAAAGCCCGCAGCGCCATGAAAGTGCTGGTCGAACACGGCTGGGCGCGTCCGCTGCCCGATGGTGCCGAAATCGAAGGTAAGCAGCACAAGGAAGCCTGGAGGATTATCCGGTGCTGAACTTCGACCCTCATCGCTGGCTTGCCGAGCGTGGCACCGATGCCGCCCCGGAGATTAGCAGATTAGCAGCTTTAGCAGGGGCGCACCCTAAAAACGAAAATTCATCATCGGCCATTTCGGCTGCTAATCCTGCTAAAGCTGCTAACGCCAACGTCCGATTGGCACCGACCGCGACCCTCCGCCAATGGCATCGGCATCTGTCCGCCCTCGATGATCTTGATCCCCCGGCCGGATACGAATTGAACTGGTGGGCGCAGGCGGTTCGCGATGCCTGGTGGATCTATGAGAACTTCGCCAGCCGCGCCGTGCGGGACGGCTGGAGCGCGCATGATCTGTTCGGCGTCCTGCCGTGGCATCATGGCTGGGGCGGCCTGTGCGATCGGCTTCGCGGTGCGCGCAATCTCAAGATGGAAGGGCCGAAGGCGATCTGGTCGAGCTGGGGTGTGCGGGATTGGACCTGTGCCGGCGCTGGTGACAACCTGAAAACGTCCGGCGCAACGCTAATTTGGGAACTTGAACCCAAGCGCCCGTAAAGAGCACGAATATCGCCGAATTACCGTGCTATTTCCTGCCAAGTTAACTTCAGCCGTCTCGGTGTTTTTACTTTCCTAAGTCGCGCCATAACCGGAACATTGCCGCACAACGCGCAAGGCGGCAAATGATCAATCGGCTAAGAAACATCTTTGGATTTGAACGCAAGTCTCTGGCGAACCCTTCGCCGGAGCTTTTGTCGTTGTTCGGCGCGGTACCCACTGCTGCCGGCATTTCTGTTTCCGCCGATACCGCGTTGCGCAGCCCGACCACGCTGGCATCATGCCGCGCCATCTCCGAAAGCATCGGCAGCCTTCCATTCCATCTCTACCGCCGCAGCGACGATGGCACGCGCGAGCGCGATAACACGCACTCGGCCGCCGCGATCCTTGCTGGCGACTGGTGCCCATGGGCCGGCGGCGTCGAGACGCGCACCGGGATGCAGCTCGATGCGCTTCTGCATGGTGCTGCCTATGGCCTGATCATCCGCGCCAACGGGCAAGCCCGCGAAATCCACCGCCTCGATCCGCGTTGCGTCACCCGCGACACGACCGGACCCGAACCGCGATTCAAGGTGCAGGAGAACGGCGTCGAGCGCGTGCTCGACTGGCGCGACGTGCTCTATATCCCGACGCCCGGCTCGATCGGCAATCGTCTCGTCTGCCTGGTCAATCTCTGCCGCGAAGCCATCGCGATCGACATGGCGATGAGCGAACATCAGGGCCGGCTCTTCGGCAATGGCGCTCGCCCGAGCGGCGTCCTGAAATACGGCAAGATGGTCGGCCCCGATCTGGCAAAGCGCCTGCGCGAGAGCTTCAACAGCACCCATGCCGGCGCGGCCAACGGCGGCCGGACAATGATTTTGGAAGATGGAATGTCGTTCGAGCCGATGCAATTCAGCTCGGTCGATCTGCAATTCATCGATCTGCGCCGGTTCGTTATTCAGGAGATCGCCCGGGCCTTCAAGGTGCCCGGCACGCTGATCGGCGATCTCGATCGCGCCACCTGGCGCAACGTCGAAGAGCTGATGCGCCAGTTCGTCCAGACGTGCCTGATGCCGTGGGCGGAAGTCTGGCAGTCGGCGCTTGAGCGCGTACTTCTCAGCCCGGAAGAGCGCCGCGAATACTTCATCGAAGCGGTCTTCGACGACATGGTGCGCGGCGACATCACCGCCCGCTTCACCGCCTATCGTCAGGCCGCCGGTGGTGCCTGGCTGACCCGTAACGAAATCCGCCAACTCGACAATCGCCCGCCGGTCGAAGGCGGCGACGAGCTTATCCTTCAGGCCGGACAAGGCGATGCGGCTCCGGTTCCCCAGCAACAGGAGCCTGCACCCGAATGAAACGAGAAACCCTCACCCTTGCCGCTGATGAAGTCCGGTTCGACGCTGACGAGACCGGCACCTTCACCGGCTACGCCAGCATCTTCGGCGAGCCGGATTCCTATGGCGACACGGTGAAGTCCGGTGCTTTCGGCCGCACCATCCGCGAGCGCAAGGCCAGCGGCGGCCCGGCGATGTTCTGGAATCACAATTCCGATCAGCCGATCGGCGTCTGGCATGAAATTGTCGAAGATGCGCGCGGCCTGAAGGTCACGGGCAAGCTGGTGGTCGAAACCGCCAAGGGCGCTGAAGCCCTCGCCTTGCTCAAGGCCGGGGCCGTCAATGGCCTCTCGATCGGCTTTCGCGCTCGGAAGAGCGAACGCGGCCCGAACGGCGGGCGCGTGCTCACCGATATCGATCTTGTCGAAATCTCCCTCGTCTCGCTGCCGGCGGCATCGAAGGCGAGGATCACGAGTGTGAAGGGCGCGGCCAGTTCGGCCAGCGTCGCGGCATTTGTTGATGCGGCCCGCCGCGCCGCGCTCTCCATCAAAGGAACCCAAGCATGAAGCATATTCCACCCCTTGAACTCCGCTCGGCCGAGCCGGTCGAAACCCGCGAGGAAGGCAGCGACGATATCGCATCGGCCGTGCAGGCAGTTACCGAGCTGCGCAGCGCCGTCGATCAGCACCGCACCGCCCTTGACGAGCGCGTGACGACCGAGCTGCGCTCGCTCACCGACCGGCTGGATGCGATCGACATTCGCACGCAGCGCCCCGGCAATGGCAATGGTGCCGATACCGATACCACGCCGATCGAAGCCAAGGCGTTCGGCAGCTTCCTGCGCTTTGGTCGTGAAGCCCTGCCGGCCGACGAAGTGAAGGCGCTGCGCGTCGCCGATGATACGGCTGGCGGCTATCTGGCCCCGGCCGACTTCGTGGCGGAAGTGGTGAAGGGCATCGTGGAGCGCTCGCCGATCCGCGAAGCCGCACGCGTCGGCACCACGTCTTCAGGCGAAGTGATCCTGCCGAAGCGCACCGGCACGCCGACCGGCCATTGGGTCGGCGAAACCGAGGATCGCCCTGAAACCGGCTCGACTTATGGGCAGGTGGAAATCCCGGTTCACGAAATGGCCTGCTATGTGGACGTGTCGCAACGCCTGCTGGAAGATGCCGCCGTGAACGTGGAAGGCGAAGTCGCCTTCGACCTCGCGGAAGAATTCGGCCGGCTGGAAGCCCTCGCATTCATGCAGGGCGATGGCGTCAAGAAGCCGCTGGGTGTGATGGAAGCCGCTGGCGTGGCCTACACCCACACCGGCAACGCTTCGACGCTGGGCAGCGCGCCGGCTGATACGCTGATCGATGCCTTCTATGCCCTGCCGGCCTTCTACCGCAATCGCGCGGTGTGGATGATGAACGGCAGCACGCTGGCGACGCTCCGCAAGGTGAAGGACGGTTCCGGCCTCTACCTGTGGCAGCCCGCGCTTACCGCCGGCCAGCCCGAAACCATCCTCGGCCGTCCGGTGATCGAAGATACGACGATGGACGATATTGGCGCGGCTGCCGAACCGATCGTGCTGGGCGACTTCGCCAGCGCCTATCGGATCTATGACCGGGTGGCGCTGTCGGTGATGCGCGATCCCTACAGCGTCGCAACCAAGGGGCTTGTCCGCTTCCATGCTCGCCGCCGCGTCGGTGGCAGCGTCGTGCTGACCGAAGCCCTGCGCAAAATCCGCTGCGCCACTTCCTAAGGAGCAATGACAATGCGTGACCTCGCAAACAATCTTGGAGCCGTGCAGGCCGTTGCGCCTGCCGTGCTTACCGCCACGAACACATCGGCGGCCATCGACCTCGCCGGCTTTGAAAGCGCGGCCGTCGTCATCAATACCGGCGCGATTGCCGGCGATGGTGACTTCACTGCCAAGCTTCAGGAAAGCGCCACGACCACGAGCGGCGACTTTGCCGACGTGGGTGCCGCCGATCTTGTCGGGACGTTCCCGGCCAGCCTTGAAGCCGATGCCGTGGTGAAAGTCGGGTACATCGGCAACAAGCGCTACCTGCGCACCGTGATCACGAAGAACAGCGGCACGTCGATTGCTGCCGGCGCGGTGGTGATCAAGGGCAACGCCCATAGCCGTCCTGTGGCGGCCTAAGGAGATCGGGCGATGAAGGACCGCTTCTCCAATCATTCGCCCGGCCTCGAAGCGCCCGGCAGCTCGCTCTTCGCAATCACCCCTGCGGATAGTGACCTGCCGGCGCTGGTGCGCGCCCTCTATGTCGGGACCGGCGGCGATCTGGTGCTGCTCGCTAAGGATGACAGCGATCCGGTGACGCTGGCCGACGTGCCGAGCGGTTCGTTCATTCCGGTGCGGGCCAAGCGCGTGATGGCCGCCACGACCGCATCGGGCATCGTCGGGATTGTGTGATGCTGACCCTCGACACCGCACCGGCAAACGATCCCGTCACGCTGGCCGAAGTGAAGGCGCATATCCGCGTCGATCACGACGCCGAAGACACGGCCATTGCCGACATGATCCTTGCCGCGACGCAACGCCTCGACGGCCGGGATGGTTTGCTGGGCTGCTGTCTGATCACACAAAGTTGGACGCTCACCCTCAACACCTTCCGGACGGAAATCGCGATCCCGCTCCCGCCCTGCCAGTCGATCGACGCCCTCACCTATGTTGATCCCGATGGCGTGACGCAAACGCTCGACGCTGGCGCGTATCAGGCATTCGGGCTGGGCAGTGCAGACGGTGCCAAGGTGCGCCCGGCCTTCGGCACGAGCTGGCCCGCGATCCGCAGCCAGCCCGAAGCGGTGGCGATCACCTTCACGGCCGGCTTTGGCGATGATCCCGGCGACGTGCCCGAACCGATCCGCACCGCTATCAAGATGCGTGTCGGCCATCTCTATGAGCACCGCGAAAGCGTGACCATCGGCACCGGCTTCATCGCCGATACGCCCGATGGTGCCGACGACTTCGTGCGGGGCTTTCGCACCTGGACCTTCTGACATGCGTGCCGGCGACCTCGACACGCGGATCACGATCGAACAGCGCGTGGAAACCCGCGATCCGATCTACAACACGCCTATCTATTCATGGGTGACGTTCGCGACGGTATGGGCCGACGTGCAGGACGTGCTTCCCTCGCGCGCCGAGAAGATCGCCGAGGGTATCAGCATAGCCCGTCGCCCTGCTCGCATCCGGCTTCGCCATCTCGGCGGCATCGATACCACCCTGCGGATCAAGATCGGCTCCCGCACGCTCGGCATCATCGCCGGGCCTGCTGAACTCGGCCGCCATGTCGGCATCGAACTGATCGCCGAAGAGCTGAGCACGCAAGGGCAGGAGCCGTAATGCCCTGGGCACCTGCAAAGCACTGCGCCGCTGGCCATCCGCCCTATCAGGGCCGCCGCTGCCCGGTCTGCGCTTCGATCCGCAGGGCCGCTGCCGATGCTCGCCGGCCGACCGCGCCCAAACGCGGCTATGACAGCAAGTGGCGTCGGGAAAGCAAGGCGTTCCTCGCCCG
>Ga0265293_10005985_pt1 | contig 19832 bp, 11 predicted proteins | sample Munlanlewell138R_FD_192505 | JGI IMG/M metagenome (GOLD analysis project Ga0265293, IMG submission 192505) | Leachate microbial communities from a municipal landfill in Southern Ontario, Canada - Leachate well 138R | ecosystem: Engineered > Solid waste > Landfill > Unclassified | place: Canada... | reverse complement strand
AAGGGCTTTCCGATCAACCTCGATTTACCGGGAAACTCAATTTGGATGACGATTTGGAAAAAGTTTTGAACAATATCGCTTTTTCTGCCGCTTTCTCAGTAGAAAACAAAAATGGCGTATATATTATAAACCTATGATAATTGCAGAATAACCAAAAGTTTTTACAAGGTATATCTTAACAGGATAAATATTTTTTGAATACTATTTGCTAAACAGCTAAATTTAGAAAAATGCCTATGAAATCAAAACATTAAATTAAATCCGAAAAACAAAACCGGGATGAGCGACCAACTGACCCCGGTTTCAATGAAATTTAATTATCAAACGAATAACTAAAAGACGAACAAATTTATGAAAGAAAAACAACATGAACAACATGTGGGGAATATTTCACGGTATTTCCGACAAACAATGCGAATTATGCGATTAAGCTTGTTTTTTATGGTGGTGAGCACTGCGATAGCCTTCAGTGCTACCACATATTCGCAAAGCACAAAACTTTCTGTAAATCTCAGAGATGCTACTGTAAGGGAAGTGATAGAAGCCATTGAAGAACAGAGCGAATTTTTGTTCCTGTATCAAGAAGGACAAGTCGATCTCAACCGACGGGTAACCATCCATGCCGAAGAGAAGCAATTGCAAGAGATATTGGATGAAGTGTTTAAAGGTACCGACAATATCTACATCGTGAGCGATCGTCAGGTAGTGATCGGCAAAGCACCCCGAAAAGCCTTGGAGGCACAACTTTCAGTGTTGCAGAAAGACTTGAAAACGGTCATCCAACAGCCTCAGCAAAAGGAAATCACGGGTAACGTAACGGATTCATCGGGTGAACCTCTACCGGGTGCCACAGTCATGGTAAAAGGCACCACTATCGGTACTATCACTGATGCCGATGGCAACTTTATTTTGCGGATACCTGCCAATGCTCAAACTTTACAGGTTTCTTTCGTGGGAATGAAAACGGTAGAGTTGCCTATTGGCAATCAGACTAATTTTAATGTAGTATTGGAAGAAGATACCGAATTATTAGATGAGGTGGTTGTTATAGCTTACGGAAGTCAAAAAAAGGTGACGGTAACCGGTTCTGTGTCTAATGTAAGTGGAACTGAAATTCTAAAATCTCCAACGGCTTCATTGGGTAATGCACTCGCCGGTAAATTACCGGGCGTTTCAACCATCCAGTATTCCGGTTTGCCGGGTGCTGATGATCCTATGATTCTTGTTCGTGGAGTGGCCTCTCTTTCAACCGGAGGTTCTGCTCCATTGGTTATGGTGGATGGCGTAGAACGTAGTTTTACGCAAATAGATCCGAATGAAGTTGCCGACATTACCATTCTGAAGGATGCTTCTGCAACTGCTGTTTTTGGGGTTCGTGGTGCCAATGGCGTAATTCTGGTAACAACAAAACGAGGTAAAGCAGGAAAGCCTCAAATCTCCGCGACAGCATCTTTCGGGGTTCAAACGCCAACCATGTTCCTGGATTATGTCAACAGCTACGAATATGCATTAGCCTATAATCAAGCGCAACGTGGTGATGGAATGGCAGAAAACGAATTACGATTTTCTGAGGAAGCCATCCAGCACTTCAAAGATGGCGATCTTCCATTGCTTTATCCCGACATGGACTGGATAGACTATATCATGAAACCTATGGCTCCACAAACACAACAGAATGTAAATGTCTCGGGAGGGAATGACCGGGCAAAGTATTTTATATCTGTTGGTGCGTTGCAGCAAGAAGGATTGTTCAGAACTTTTGCAACTGATCCCGATGAAAAATTCTCCTACAATCGCTACAATTATCGGGCTAATCTCGATTTAAATATCGATCAGATAAATTCACTTTCAGTTAACATAGGTGGACGTGTGGAAGACAAAACCTCGCTTCCGAGAGGAGAACAAAGCATTTTTGAAGATATCCTTTTTGCTTCTCCTATGTCAGGCGCAGGAATTGTAGATGGTAAACGCATTGTTTCCAATACTGTATATGTCGGGACTGATATGGATAATGATCCTATGCGGTTTTATGGTTCCGGACATCAGAATACTGTAAACAATGTAGTAAACCTTGACTTAATATATAGCGCTAAGTTGAATATGATTACTCAAGGTTTAAATTTCAAAATTAAAGGTTCATACAACAGTACATATGCCCATACAAAGAAATGGGAAAACTATCAAGCTTACCCCACCTATAAGCCTTACATGTTGGAAGATGGAACGATTGTTTTTGAAACATCAGGCGACAAGTGGAAACCTGAATTTTCTGAAGTAACAGATGTCTGGAGAGATTGGTATGCAGAAACCAGTTTAGATTATGCCCGTAAATTCGGCGACCATGATGTTACGGCTCTTTTGCTCTATAATCAATCGAAATATTATTATCCGTGGCCCTATCCGGAAATTCCTCGCGGTTATGTAGGACTTGTAGGAAGAATAACATATAATTATCTCTCCCGCTATTTATTCGATTTTAATGTCGGTTACAATGGATCGGAAAACTTTGCACCAAATAAGCGTTATGGACTTTTTCCGGCAGCATCTATCGGTTGGATTGTAACCGAAGAAGGTTGGATGAAAAATCAAAATGTATTCTCATACCTGAAGCTTCGTTACTCATATGGTATTGTTGGTAACGATTACATGGGAGGCAGGAGATTCCTGTACTTACCACCCGAATATACTCTTCACGAAGGAATATATGTAGGTTACGGCGGGGGACAGCACGGTTATAATTTCGGAACAAGTAATACTGTATTTGTAAGAGGGGCAACCGAAGACACATCAGGTAACCCGGATGTAACCTGGGAAACATCAACTAAACAAAACATAGGAATTGATCTCAGAACTTTTGGAGACCGGTTGAACATGAACCTCGATTTCTTTAAGGAAAATCGTAAAAATATTCTGATTAACAATGATGCATTTATAACTGCTCCTTCAGCTTTGGTTCCCTCTCCAATTAATTATGGAAAAGTGGAAAACAAGGGGTTAGAGGTAGTATTGAACTGGACAGATAAGGTAGGAGACTTCACTTATACCATAGCTCCTAACTTTTCTTTCAGCAGAAATAAAGTGATAGAAATGGCTGAAATTCGTCAGAAATACGATTATTTGTACAGAACGGGGCATCCGGTAAATCAACCGTTTGGTTATGAATTCTTTGCATTTTATCAGAAAGGGAAAACCGAAGATGCATATAAAGAAAAGTACGGCGCAGATATGCCTACTCAGCTTGGTCAGGCAAATTTGGGTGACGGAGATTGCATCTATGTGGATTTAAACGGAGACGGTGTTATAACGGCAGAAGACCAACACGCTATTGGTTTTCCCGATTATCCTGAAATCACTTTTTCATTAACCGGAACCATGAGTTATAAAAATTTTGACTTAACGATGTTATGGAACGGAGCTACTAATGTTGGACGTGGGTTATATAGGCCCTACAATCCTCCATTCGGACAATTACACGATCAGGGACTCGTTCGTTGGGTTTATGAAAATTCATGGACACCCGAAACGGCAGAAACTGCAACTCTCCCGCGTTTGACAATAGCAAATGAAATAAATAACACTCCACTCTCAAGTGTCTGGATGAAAGATGCATCATATCTTCGTTTGCGAAATTTGGAAATTGGCTATACAATTAATAAAGTTCCATTCCTTGCATCAACTTCCAGCATGAGAATTTATGCCAATGGCACAAATCTCTTAACATTTTCCGCTTTTAAAGGGAATGACCCTGAAAACGTGGGGGGAGGCTGGCAAAATACCATTCGCTATCCTCAGATGAAAGTTTATAATATTGGATTCCGAATTAACTTTTAATCACATCTAAAACTACAGACATATGAAAATGAAAAATAATATATTAAAGACTGCAATTGCTGTGTTGTTTGGTACATTCTTGCTGGCATCATGCGTTGATGACTTTAAGGTTGGGGATGCATTTCTGGAAAAAGCTCCCGGCGTTGCAGTTAATGCAGACTCTATTTTTTCACGAGCCGAATATGCACGTGCGTATTTATGGGAAGCATACAATAAATTGTACACACCCCATAATTCGAATTTGGAATATTATACCATGGGTGACTGTCCTGTAGATGCCTTGTCAGATTGTATTCAATCGAGATTGGGATGGGGCGACATGAAAGAATTATGGTATCCGGGCAATTACAATGCCTCTTGGTCATCAGGCTGGGACAGAAGCCGAATGGATTTCACTAAAATTTGGGCTCCAATTCGCAATTGCTGGAATTTTATCGAAAATGTAGAAAGAGTTCCCGATATGTCTGCCGATGAAAAATCCCGTCTGCAAGCCGAAGCAAAGATTCTTATTGCCACATTTTATTATTCGTTGTTCCGACATGTTGGCGGCCTTCCGATTATCGATCACGCATATCTTCCCACCGAAGAGTATAATGCACCTCGTGCATCGGTTGAGGAAACTGTTGACTTTATGGTAAAACTACTGGATGAAGCAGCTGCAACCCCTTCTCTTCCTTTTAGTATTCCGAAGGCCGAAGTCGGCCAATGGGCGGGTAGATTAACTAAAGGTTCAGCGCTTGGTTTCAAAGCGAAAGTATTATTATATGCGGCAAGTCCGTTATTCAACGACAACGAACCATATTCGCGTGAAGAACCTCAAGATGCCGTTGATAGCCTTCAGGTATGGTATGGTGGTTATAAGCCTGAACTATGGCAGCGATGCCTGGAAGCTTGCGAGGATTTCTTCTCGCAAAATGCTTCTAATGGAAATCCTTTTCAGTTAATTCAGCCAAATGGCAATACTGAAGCTGATTACATGGCTGCTTTTCGTCAGGCATACTGGACGCGTGGAAATAGTGAGAAAATAATTGAAGTTCATACACGTACTTACGCAGACGAGTGGGGTGATACACAACCTATCGGCGTAATGCACCAGGGTGCATATTGCCCGACGGTTGAGTTTATGGAAATGTTCCCAATGGCCGACGGTAAGAACTTTACCGGTATGAGTGTTTATAACACCGACAATCCTAACAACGTTGATATTTTTGAAAACCGGGATCCCCGAATGTACGAGACGTTACTCACTCCCAAAAAAGGTCGCAGATGGCAAAACTATGCACAGATTGAAGTTTGGCAAGGCGGAAATATCGAGGATGCCATGGGATGGTATTATGGCCCGATGATGGGCAACGGCATAGGGCCGTATAAATGGTGTCTGGATTTCTGGAATTTAGGTGTTGACCCGGTTCAATTCTCTATTCTGCGAATGGGCGAAATGCATTTGATCTATGCAGAAGCTTTAGCAGAAACGGGCAATTTAACGAAAGCGTGCGAAGAGGTGGATAAGGTGAGAGCCCGCGTTGGACTGGGTAAAATTGCGGTTATGAATCCTACATTGAACCTTACAACCAATAAAGCAAACCTTATCAACGAAATCTTACGTGAGAGAGCTATTGAACTTGGCTTCGAAGAAAATCGCTTTTTGGATATGTGCCGTAGAAAACTGACAGATAAATTTACAACCCCCCTTCATGGGATAAAAATCTATCGTAAGGACGGTGGAGGTAAATTGCAAGAAGGTGAACCTTATCCTACAGCTTTCAAATATGAAACTTATGTATATACAGATGGTGCAAGAGCTTGGTGGAAACCGGGATTCTTTACACCAAAATGGTATTTGCAAGCTTTGCCGATTCCTGAAATCAACAAAGGCTATGGTTTGACTCAAAATCCGGGTTGGTAATAAAGCATGTTTACTTTTTAAAAGAATAAATCTATGAATAAGAAAATATTAAATAAAGATAAAATTGCCTCTATATGTTTGAGTTGCTTCATGCTTATGACATCCTTAAGCTTAGCTCAAACTAAAGATGGTTTGGTTGATTTGGGCTTAGGAATACCACAGGAGAAAGAAAAGTCAACCGCATCTATTTTTATCGTTACTGCCAAAGAATTGCAAGAAACTGCCGCAATAACTTTGCAGGATGCTCTTTACGGCAGGTTATTAGGTTTAACAGCATTAAAGGGTCCGGGGTTTTCCGGTGATCCGGGATATGGAGGTTATTTCAACATCAGAGGGACACAAACATCTACCGAGAATGACATTCTGATTTTGGTGGACGGGTTGGAACGTCCGATAGACCGTTTATCAATTGATGAAGTTGAATCTGTAACAGTTTTGAAGGATGCCGCCGCAGTAGCATTATACGGATATAGAGGTGTGAATGGGGCTATTCTGGTAAAAACAAAACGTTCCACCAGTAATGAACTTTCTATAAATGTTCGTTACGACCATAAATTTCAGTCAGCGCCGGCTACAACCGAATTTGTTGATGCTTATAACTACGCCTTAGCATTGAATGAAGCCAGATTGCAGGATGGATTAACCCCTGCTTATAACAATTACGAGTTGGATGCATTTAAAAATGGTACATATCCGCGGATATATCCGAATGTGGATTGGAAAAAAGAAGCTTTACTTAATTCAGCTATAGAAAACCAGGTAACGTTGAGTGTATCAGGAGGAGATGATAGGTTGAAATATTTGACTTTATTCAACTTTGTAAATGCAAACGGATTGCTAAATGGTACGGAAGTAAATGACGGATATTCAACACAATTAAAGTACTCAAAAGGGAATATTCGGACGAATATTGACTTTAGTTTGACTCCCACAACAAAAATGAATGTTAACATAATGGGATATTTTGTGGAAACAAATCGTCCCCATGGAATTAGCGCTAACGATATTATGAGTTTCTTTTATAATACTCCGGCCTCAGCATATCCCGTAATGATGTCCGATGGCAAAACCTGGGGTGGATCTACCGCCTACGGAGCAAGTAATATAATTGCCAGAATAAAAGCCACTGGTCATAATAAAACTCACGAACGCGCCTTGTTTGCCGATGCAAAAATGGCTCAGAATTTGGATGTTATATTGGAAGGATTAAGCGCATCTGTAAGAGTTGGCTACGATAACCGTTCTGAAATTGTTGAGGAAAAGAAAAGAGAATTCGAATACGGAAATACCAGATATATATTCGGAACGAATGGGCAAGTAACAGATTCTGTTCAATTTATCGGAGGTAACAAAGCGAGTAACCTTGAATTTGGGAAATGGCTGAACAGCCAATGGAGAAGCTTCAACTTCCAGGCTAATGTTGACTACACAAAACAAATTGATGTTCATAATGTAGCGGCATCTCTTATATATACCACAAGCGGAATCGTGTTCAGCGGACGTCACAACACCTTTAATCGTGCAAATATCGCTTTGTACGGTCATTATGATTACGATAGTAGATACGTTGCAGATCTTGCCGTTGTAGGTTCTGGTTCAAACCGTTCATGGCCACAAAAATATGCTCTTTCTCCCACTCTTTCAGTTGGATGGGTATTGTCGAATGAGAATTTTCTGAAGGAAAACGAAGCCATTAACTTAATGAAATTACGCGCTTCAGCCGGCATTTTGTACAGTGATTATGTGCCTCGTGTGGGATTAAGCCTTGAAGATTACGGGTCAAGTGCCGGGTGGTTTATTTTCGGAAAAGGCTACAATGAATCGTGGGGTAACTTCCTAAGCTATTTCCCGACCAAAGACTTTGCCCTTGAACGTGCCAACAAATTTAATCTGGGGTTTGATATGCAACTTTGGAACAGCTTAGAGCTTACCCTGGAAGGATACTATCAACGACGTGACAATATATTGCAGTCGGCAGACGAACTAAACTCTGCTATCGTGGGTATTCCTTCTTCTTACGTAAACAAAGGCATTGTGGATAGTAAGGGATTGGAAGTGGGTTTGACATTTCAGAAATCATTCAATGACTTAATAATTAATTCAGGTGCTTTGTTTACTTATGGAACTAATAAAATTGTTGATATGGTTGAAGCACCGCAGGCATTTCCATATTTATCACGAATTGGGCATCCGGTGGATCAGCCTTTTGGATTGGAAGCTATAGGTTTCTTCAAAGATGAAGCTGATATTGCCAGCAGCCCTGTGCAGGAATTTGATCGTGTGAGGCCGGGTGATATCAAATATAAAGACCAGAACAATGACGGGCGTATTAATGAAAATGATGCTGTTGCAATGGGTTTCACAGGGTCTCCGCAGATTAACTATGCATTTAATTTGGGACTTGAATATAAAGGCGTGGGATTTAATATATTATTTCAAGGTACTGGAAACTATACCCACTACCTGAATACTCAGGGAGTATTTAACCCGTTGATTAATAACTCAAATCTTTCCACCTATTATTTCGAAAATTGTTGGCGTCCGGGACAGGATAACGGAAGTGTTCTTTATCCACGTCTTACTTCATTAGCCAATCCAAATAATTACCGTCCAAGTTCGGTGTGGTATTCGGATGCTTCTTTCTTTAAGCTACGTAATTGCGAAGTTTATTATAAATTTCCAATAAGTCTTTTAGAAAACATGAAAATGAAAGATTTAAAACTGTATGTGAAAGGCGAAAATCTTTTATCTATTCATAATTTGCCGGCAAACATCGATCCGGAAAATACATGGGGCGGTTATCCTGCTTTACCCGGTATTAGTGTTGGTGCATCGATTATTTTTTAAATAAAAATTCTACATTATGAAATTAAAACATATAATATCTTTATCCGCAATAACACTACCATTAATGATAGGTTGCGTTGACTTCAATTATTCGGAGGTGCAGACCAATGATAAAGAATGGGTTTATAGTATGCCTACGTACATTTCAGGTTTGGTTTCCAATATTTATGCACATGTACGTTATGACCTGGGGCAATACAACGGAGCCATGAAAGCTTCAGCCACAGACGAATCGGATTATGCTATTTCCACTTCAGATATACATAAATTCTACAACGGTGGCTGGAGTCCTATAAATCCTTTTGATCAACTCTGGAGAAATAATTATTCAGGAATTGCTCAGGCAAATAATTTTTTAGAGGAACTGGATAAAATATATATTTCGCTGGAAGAGTATCGTTATAATGTAACAGTTAGTCCTTACGAAGATCTTAGAAAACAATTTGAATTATATGAATTTCAAGTCAGATTTTTAAGAGCATATTTTTATTTTGAGCTTGTAAGAACTTATGGCGACGTGCCTCTTGTAACGAAAGTACTCACTAACGCAGAAGCTAATGTACTGACAAGAACTCCTGCAAAAGAAGTGTTTAAGTTCATCATTAATGAATGCGATGCCATTGCAGATAAACTTCCTATAACATACGAAGACGAGCCTAACCAAGATATTAACAGAATAAATCGTATTACAGTATTAGCTTTAAAAGCCAGAACGTTACTTTATCAGGCAAGTCCTCTCTTTAATACAAGTGGTGACAAAGCCCTGTGGTTAGACGCTGCAAAAGCGAACAAAGACGTAATAGATTTTGCTCCGATTACAGGCATTCAAATGGGTAAATATGCAGATTTGTCTGGTGAAAGCAGCTATGGTAACAAAGAAATGATCTGGATAAGAGGTACCGGCACTCCAGAAGACTGGAGAATGAATTCTGTTGAAGTGTTTAATTTCCCGATCGGCGTTGAAAACGGACAATCGGGCAATTGTCCGACTCAGAGTTTAGTTGACGCTTATGAATACAAAGCAGGCGACCACAAAGGTAAAACGTTTGGTGAAGTATGGTCGGGGAGTACCATAAATTTGTCAGAAGCTAATCCTTATGCCGATTTGGATCCTCGGTTCGCAATGACAGTGGTGAAAAATGGCGACGTGTGGCCTAATTATACCGGAAAAGCGATTGAAACCTTTGAAGGAGGAGCGAATGCTTCGCCAATCTACGGTGCTACGCAAACAGGGTATTATCTTAGAAAATTATGCGATCCGAATGCGAATATATCGACTAATAACCCATCGCCTAAACGTCATAACTTTGTTCTCTTCCGTTTGAGCGAGTTCTATCTAAACTATGCCGAAGCAATTTATAATGTAACCGGCAGTGCTGAAGATGATGGCGGCTTTGGATTAACAGCCAACGAAGCCATTAATGTAGTGCGTGCTAAGTCAGATGTTAAGATGCCGGAATTCGAAGGTAATGCACCCGATTTCATGGATCGTTATATGCGCGAGAGATTGGTAGAGCTGGCATTCGAAGATCATCGTTTTTGGGATGTAAGACGCTGGAAAAAAGGGAATGAGTTCTTTGCCGCAATTAAAACAGCGAAGCTGACAAAATCGTCCGACGGAATCATACTTACCAGAGGACAACGCAACAGAGGGTGGGATGATAAATATTATTTATTCCCGATACCATTTACTGAAATTCAGAAAAACAATAAACTCGTGCAGAATCCGGGTTGGTAAAACGACAATGATATGAAAAAAATACAATTGATAGTCATTTTTTTGATTTTGCTGGCATCTTTTCCTGCTTGCGATACTACCTCAGATCAAACGGCAGACGTAACGGAAACTTACATAAAGATGGTATATCCTGAAAAAGTGGTTACGGGCCAGACCATATATATTGTAGGAAGTAATTTTAATGAAGTAACAGAAATTATCCTTCCGGATAATATCTCTGTAAAAGATTTTGAAAGGACCGGATTTAATCAACTTTCAGTAACTGCTCCTGCTGGCATGAAGAGTGGTTTCGTTACGTTGAAGGTCGGAGATAAAGAGTATAAATCACCCAATGAAATAAAAGCAGTAGCACCATCTTTTTCTGTAATATTTCCAACCGAAGTAAAAACAGGAGAAGAAGTTACCATAAAAGGTGAAAACTTACTGGAAATACAACAAGTTATTTTTCCGGATAATGTGGTAGTCGATGCCCTGCACTTCAAACGTAAATCAGATACTGAAATTATAGTGGTGGTTCCTCCGGGCACAATTGACGGTTCTGGCACTTTACAACTGGCAACAATAGCTGGGACAACTCTTACAACTACAAATATTACCATTGAAGTAGTGGAAGAACCGGTAGAGGAAAGTAAAGTAGACCCAATCACGCCGAACACTATTATTTTGCTCGATTATGAACCACACGGCGGACACGATGGCAATTGGGATAACGGCTGGGGAGGAAATACCGAAATTGCTAAAGATGCAGAAACAGGTAATACATTCTTACGGGTTACTGGAAATCTCGACAACAATTGGGTTATGAACTGTAATCACCAGGGCAATATTGATGCAACTTGGCCGTGGAGCGTTGACGATGTAGAAAATTATATTGTTAAGGTCGATGTCTTGATTCCTTCCGATGTAGATGGTACGGGAGTTAAAGGAATGCAATTTATATTCGGAGATAAATGGGATTATTGGTTCGGAGACAATCTGGTACCTAAAACAACGGATGGCGAGTGGATAACAATCAGAGTACCATTCACCAAGTGGAATAAACAAGGATTCTTGGACTTTGGATCAGGTACTAACGGTTTATTTGGAACGGTTCCCAAAGGTGTTTGTTTCGATAATTTACGCGTGGATCCGATGTAATCTGCCATAAAATAAGGAGATGTATGCGACTGGTAGTGCTAGCCTCATACATCTCTTTTAGCTTAAGCGAAAAGAATGAAAAATACAGTATTTCTATTTTGTTGCATTTTATTGGCAACGTGTTGCTCAAAAAAAGGACCGGTATCGGAAGAATTAACTCCCGAGCTGATTTCTTCTGTTCCTTTGAATAATACAGCCGATCTGACAAGTGGATTAAATGAAATAAAGCTGATTTTTAATCAAAAAATAAAAGTCGAAGATTCTTCGGGTATATTACTGAACGATCAACCTGTTATCAGAGCGGATGTTTCTGTAAACACCGTAATTATCAAGGTGAATCTGACAGCGAATACGAAATATGAATTAGTAGTTCCGGCTAAAATAATTACAAGTCTTGGGGGTGTTCCTTTAAAGGCTGACATTAGATTAATGTTTTTCACAAAATCCGATAACGTTAATACTTCGAAATTGGTAACTCTAAATCCGTCGAAAGAAGCTCAAAACTTGATGAATTACCTGAAAAGTATTTACGCCAATAAAACGTTGTCGGGTACAATGGCAAACGTCAACTGGAACACGGATGAGGCCGATTGGGTCTATGCTCAAACAGGGAAATATCCTGCATTGAATTGTTTTGATTTTATTCATCATGTTTTTTCACCATCCAACTGGATTGATTATAGCAATACAAGTGTAGTGGAAAATTGGTGGAAAGCCGGAGGACTTGTGGCTGCCATGTGGCACTGGAATGTGCCGGCAAACAGTGGTATTTCAGATCAATATGCATTCTATTACGGGAGTAAATCCGATCAAACTCTTTTTGATGTCAGTAAAATTTCGGACGAAAATTCCGAAGAATATCGATTAATGATAAAAGACATCGATATCATATCCGGTTATCTTAATGTTTTGAAATCAAAAGGCATTCCAGTAATTTGGCGTCCTTTGCATGAAGCTGCCGGCGGATGGTTTTGGTGGGGAGCAAAAGGAGCCGCACCCTTCAAATCGCTTTGGAAACTCATGTTCGAAAGGATGACCCATTATCATCATCTGGATAATTTGATTTGGGTGTGGACTTCCGAAGGGAATGATGCCGACTGGTATCCCGGTGACGAATATGTGGATATCGTGGGACGAGATTTGTACCCAACAACGAATATTCATGATTCACAATTGACGGAATTCAATAAAGTTAAAGCTATCATATCAAACAGAAAAATGATTGCCCTTTCGGAATGTGGAGGCATTCCAGATCCTGATTCGATGTTCCAAAAAGGTGATACCTGGCTTTGGTTCATGCCTTGGTATGGCAGTCATACAAGAGATGATTCTCAAAATGGGGCTGCCTATTGGCAAACGGTGCTGAATAATTCACACGTTATAACTCGTGATCAAATGCCTGACTTAAAATAATTTGCAAATATGAAAAAATATCGCTTTTTGATAAGTGTGATGATGTCATTTATTGTTATCAATGGCTTTTCACAACAATCAGATATAAAAAACATAAATCTGAATAAGAGAATAAAAACTTTAACCCCCGAAACCCAAAATCTTCTCAAAAATCTGAAAGTCATTTCAGAAAAAGGATTCATGTTTGGTCATCAGGACGATCCATTGTATGGAATTGGCTGGGAAGGCGATGATGGGCGTTCGGATGTGAAAAGTGTTGTTGGCGATTATCCTGCCGTGATGGGATTCGATTTGGGAAGAATAGAATTGGGGAGCGAAAAAAACATTGACAACGTTTCTTTCGAAAAAATCCGACAGGAAATCATTCGTCAATACCAACGTGGCGGAATAATAACAATGAGCTGGCATGTGAACAACCCTCTTACCGATGGTGATTCGTGGGATGTAAAATCCGGTGGCAACGCCGTAGTATCTGTTTTACCCGGTGGACAATGTCATGATAAATTTTTGCGTTGGCTGCAAAATGCTGCCGATTTTTTCAATTCGTTGAAAACGGAAAACGGAACAAAAATACCGATTGTTTTCCGTCCCTGGCACGAACATACCGGAAGCTGGTTCTGGTGGGGCAAAGACCTTTGTGCGACCGAAGAATATAAGCATCTTTGGAAGATGACGGTCGAATTTTTTCGGGAAAAAGGGATTAACAATTTGCTTTATGTTTATTCTCCCGATATTCAAGGGCCCGGACAAATTTATATGGAACGTTATCCGGGAGACGAATATGTCGATATTTTGGGACTCGACGGTTATCACCGCGACAACGAAGCCGGAATCGAATCCTTTCAAAATTCGCTGAATACCATTCTTTCCTTTATGACCGAAGAAGGGGAAAAGCGAAATAAACCCATTGCTTTAACCGAAACCGGGCTGGAAGCCATCCCAATTGCCAATTGGTGGACAGGCGTTTTACTGCCCATAGTTGATAAATATCCAATAAGTTACGTCATGGTTTGGCGAAATGCAAGGGAAAGAGAAAATCATTATTATGCACCTTATCCCGGTCAAAAATCGGCTGCAGATTTTATAAAGTTTTATCATTCTCCGAAAACGCTTTTTTGTAAAGATATTCCGAATTTATATAAATAAATTGAAGCAAATAGTTATGAACCCATTTCAAGAACAAGTAAAAAAATTGTTTGAAAATCAGGAAAAATTGATTACCAAAACAAATATGCCCGTTGACGAGAGCAACGGATGGTTTCAACGTTACAAAAATCCCATTCTTACCGCAGCTCATGTCCCTGTTGCGTGGCGATACGATTTGAATGAAAAGACCAATCCTTTTCTGTTGGAAAGAATTGGGATGAACGCTGTAATGAATTCCGGTGCTATCAAATGGCACGATAAATATCTTTTGGTAGGAAGAGTGGAAGGTGTGGACAGAAAATCGTTTTTTGCCGTTGCCGAAAGTCCTAACGGAATTGATCATTTCAGATTTTGGGAAGAACCGATTACCATGCCCGAAACTGATGAACCGGCAACAAACATTTACGACATGCGCCTTACAGCCCACGAAGATGGTTGGATCTACGGCATTTTTTGTGCAGAGAGAAAAGACAAAAATAATCCCGATTTGTCTGCAGCTACTGCAAGTGCAGGAATTGCCCGTACAAAGGATTTGAAGAAATGGGAACGTTTACCCGATCTTCAATCAAAAAGTCAGCAGCGCAATGTGGTGCTGCATCCCGAATTTGTAGATGGAAAATATGCTTTTTATACTCGTCCGCAGGACAGTTTCATTGATGCCGGATCAGGGGGAGGTATTGGCTGGGCATTGGTTGATAACATAGAAAAAGCCATTATAACCGAAGAAAAAATAATCGACCGGCGTTATTATCACACCATCAAGGAAATGAAAAACGGCGAAGGACCGGCACCGATAAAAACATCAAAAGGTTGGTTACACTTGGCTCACGGCGTGAGAGGTTGCGCTGCCGGCTTGCGTTATGTTTTGTATCTGTATATGACTTCACTCGAAGATCCGTCGCAATTGACTGCAACTCCCGGAGGATATTTTATGGCTCCTCAAGGAGAAGAATGCATTGGCGATGTATCCAATGTATTATTCAGTAACGGCTGGATTGCCGATGATGACGGCAAAGTATTCATTTATTATGCATCTTCCGATACACGCATGCATGTGGCAACTTCCACCATCGACAGGCTTGTAGATTATTGTTTCAATACGCCGTCCGACGGACTTTATTCGTATGCTTCGGTATCGAAAATTAAAGATTTAATCCTCAAAAACAAATCAATCGGTTATAAACTGAACAGTTTTGATTAACTTGGCAGTCGATATTACAACCGATTTTTCTAACCTTTCATATTCTATTCAATAAAATGGAGACAATCAGAGCAATCTTAATGTTGATGCTTGCTTTCAGCATGACAAGTTGTCAAAAATCGAATTCGGAACCTGCTCCCGAAAAACAGTGGGCTACAGCAACCGAAATGAATCAGCGACTGGGACGTGGGATAAACATTGGCAATACTTTTGAAGCCGATCAATCGTGGCAGTCGCCTTTCGATGCTGACGATTTCAGAAAAATCGCCGAGTTGGGATTCACTCACGTCCGTGTTCCGATCAAGTGGGAAAGGGACGACCGCAGCATGAACGCTTCACCATACACCATTTATCCTGAATTTATGAACACGATAAAATCGGTTGTTGACGCTGCTTTGAAAAACAAATTGCACATTATTATCAACATGCACCACCACAACGAGTTAATGGTCGATCCGCAAGGACAAAAAGCTCGCTTCTTGTCGCAATGGAAACAAATTTCGGAATATTTCAAGGATTATCCCGACAGTTTGGTGTTTGAAATATTAAATGAGCCACATGACAAACTTACCGCCGGACTTTGGAACGACTATTACAGGGATGCACTGAGAGTAATTCGAGAAACGAATCCTCAACGTTGCGTGCTGCTCGGCGTTGCCGAATGGGGCGGTACTTCGGCATTGAAATCGCTTACCATTGTTCCGAATGATAATCATTTGATTCTCACCATACATTACTACAATCCCTTTCAGTTCACACATCAGGGTGCAGAATGGGTAGAAGGTTCCGATGCCTGGCTGGGAACAAAATGGAACGACACGCAAGCCGAACGGCAAGCGGTAATTGATGAATTTCAAGCAGCTGTAGCCTTGTCCAAATCGAAAAATATTCCCATTCATATTGGTGAATTTGGTGCATATTCTAAAGCCGATATGGATTCGCGCGTAAAATGGACGCGCTTTCTTTCCCGATGGTTCGAACAGCAAGGATTTAGTTGGGCATACTGGGAATGGAATTCCGGATTTGGCATTTACGACCCGCAAACAAAAACGTATCGAACGCTATTGGTTAATGCACTAACCAAAGATGTAATGCCTTCAGTTCAGGTAATTAAATAATTTATTAGGGAGTCAAAAATGAACAATGAGAAAATAAGCTTAAGGGAAAAGATAGGCTACGGATTTGGTGATGCTGCATCTTCCATGTTTTGGAAAATATTCGGAATGTATTCGCTGTTTTTCTATACGGACGTTTTCGGAATAACCGCTGCAGCTGCAGGCACCATGTTTCTGGTAGCACGTTTGTGGGATTCATTTTTCGATGTATTCGTAGGGATAATGAGCGACCGAACCAAAACACGGTGGGGGAAATATCGTCCATACCTCCTTTGGTTTGCTGTTCCGTTTGCCGTGATGGGTGTTATCACTTTTTACACCCCCGATTTTGGACAGACAGGTAAATTAGTTTACGCGTACATCACCTATTCGCTGATGATGATTGTTTATTCACTCATTAATGTGCCTTATGCATCCTTATTGGGCTCTATAACTTCAAATCCGATTGAACGCAATTCACTTTCTTCCTACCGTATGTCGTTTGCATTTATCGGCAGTTTTGTTACGTTTATGCTGCTGCAACCATTAGTCGATTTTTATGCGGGACATTTTGGAGGAGAAACTAGTATAAAAACAGCAGAAAATTCAATTAGTACCAATCCTACGGGATGGGTTTTAGGAGTGGGAACAATCGGAATTGTTTGCGTTGTTTTGTTTTTGCTGTGTTTTAGTTGGACGAAAGAACGTGTAACGCAAATCGAAACTGAAGAAAATGTTTCCGTTAAACAGGATTTGAAAAATCTGTTTCACAATTCTCCCTGGTGGATTCTCATTGGAACAGGACTGGCTGCTTTGCTTTTTAATGCCATACGCGATAGCGTGGCGATTTACTATTTTCGTGATTATGTTCGGGCGGATTATCGAATGGCCGGTACCGGATGGGACATGACAACCATTTATTTTCTTGTCGGTCAGGCGGCTAATCTGATCGGAGTAATGGCAGCGCCTGCTGTTTCTGCTAAATATGGCAAGAAACGAACGTACATGATTTCCATTTTGATGGCGGGAATTTTGAGTACGGGATTTTATTTTGTTCCAAATAATGTTCTGCTGATTCTTGTTTTGCAATTTTTTACTTCTATTTTCGCAGGATATGTGTTGCCACTGCTTTGGTCGATGTTTGCCGATATTGTCGATCATCAGGAACTGACGACGGGACGACGTGCTACGGGATTGATTTTCTCGTCTTCTTCCATGTCTCAAAAATTGGGTTGGGCGTTAGGAGCAGCTTTAAGCGGTTGGATTTTGGCAATTTTCAATTATAATCCGCAGGCTGCACAACAGGCTGTAGAAACCATTTTCGGAGAGCGACTTATGATAAGTATCTTCCCTGCATTTTGCTGTTTGTTGGCATTTGTAGGAATGTTGTTTTATCCGCTTTCCGACAAAAAAGTAAAAGAAATAATCGAACAACTCGACCAAAAAAGAGCTAAATTGACAATTCAATAAAACCGGATTTTTCAGTCAAAACGTTGTAAATCTTTGATTTCGAAATGACAAATTATTCAAAACAAACAGTATACAAAGATATTTCTTTTAATCTAATAAAATTAAAGGAGGAAGCTTACGACGAATTAACGCAAAATATTCTTCCGTTTTGGACAGAAAAAATGAAAGATTCCAAAAACGGAGGTTATTTCGGACAAATGACCGGCAAAAATCAGTTGGTCAAAAATGCGCCACGAGGAGGAATTTTGAATGCACGCATTTTGTGGACTTTTTCTTCCGCTGCTTTGCATTTGAAAAACGAAGCGTACCTGAAGGAAGCTGAACATGCAACGGAATATATTTTCAACCATTTTTTTGATGAAGAATTTGGAGGGACTTACTGGATGCTGAATGCAGATGGTTCGCCTGCCGACACCAAAAAACAGATTTACAGTCAAGCATTTTTCATTTATGCATTGGCCGAATTTTATCGTGCGAGCGGCAATGAAACGGCTTTGGGAAAGGCAAAAAAACTTTTTTCGTTGATAGAAAAATACAGTTTTGATAAGGACAAAAACGGCTATTTCGAAGCATACAGTCGCGATTGGATTTTGCTTGACGACGTACGTTTGAGCGAAAAAGATGCAAACGAAAAAAAGACGATGAACACGCATTTGCACTTGCTCGAAGCTTACACTCATTTATTTCGGGTTTGGAAAAATCCTTTATTGGAAAAGCAACTGAAAAATTTGATAAATCTTTTTCTCGACAAAATTATTGATTCCGAAACATATCATTTGAATCTTTTTTTCGACGAAAATTGGGTTTGCAAATCGTCCATTCAATCGTTCGGACACGATATCGAAGCCTCCTGGTTGTTGAACGAAGCCGGAGTGGTTTTGGGTGATGCGGAAACACTGAAAAAAGTGAGAAATACCGTTCTCCACCTAACAGATGCTGCAGCAGAAGGACTTCGTGAAGACGGAGGGCTGATGAACGAAAAAAACGTCGAGACAAATCACCTCGATACAAATTGCGATTGGTGGCCGCAAGCAGAAGCTGTGGTCGGATTTTTCAATGCATATCAACTATCGAAAAAAGAATCTTACCTCGAAAAAGCGATCCGTTCCTGGAATTTTATCAAAGAAAACCTGATTGACAACGAAAATGGCGAATGGTACTGGGCGGTTTCGAAGGACGGGCGAAAAGACACGTTGAACGATAAAGCAGGATTTTGGAAATGTCCTTACCACAACAGCAGGATGTGCATCGAATTGATTAATCGAATTAAATAACAATTTTATTTCAATACTAAAAATTCATCGTAATTAAATAATTAATAAATATCTGCTAAAATGAAATTCAAGATTTTACCATTAATGCTCTTGTGGATTTTTTCCAATTCAATCGGTGCAAAAGTTTTGTTACCTGAAATATTGAGCGACAACATGGTTCTGCAACAGAACACAAAAGTTAATCTCTGGGGAAAATCCGATCCCGGCAAAACAGTTGAAATTCGTCCTTCATGGACTGCCGAGATTACAAAAGTTGAAGTCGATGCAAAAGGAAACTGGATCGCATCCATGGCTACCCCTTCGGCTAGTTTTATACCATGCTCCATTTCAATTTCCGACGGCGAAAAAGTAACGCTGAACAATGTGTTGATAGGAGAGGTTTGGCTTGCTTCCGGGCAAAGTAATATGGAGATGCCGCTGAACGGTTTTTGGAACAATCCGGTTCTCAAAGCCAACGAAACCATTGCAATGGCGGCACAAAACAAAGGGATTCGTTTCGTAACCATTCCCAAAACGGCAGCAATGACGCCTCAGGAAACCGTTAAAGGAACTTGGAAAGAATGCAATTCCGAAAATGCTCCGTGGTTCAGCGCAACGGCTTATCATTTTGCGCAAATGCTTTATCGGGCATTAAACATACCGATTGGGATCATCGTATCAAGTTGGGGAGGTTCACGTGTGGAAGGTTGGACAAGCCGCGAAATTTTGGAAACTTATTCCGATGTCGATTTGAGCGAAAAAGCTATCAATGATCTTCATCCAATGTCGTGTCCGA
>Ga0265293_10005984_pt1 | contig 19836 bp, 18 predicted proteins | sample Munlanlewell138R_FD_192505 | JGI IMG/M metagenome (GOLD analysis project Ga0265293, IMG submission 192505) | Leachate microbial communities from a municipal landfill in Southern Ontario, Canada - Leachate well 138R | ecosystem: Engineered > Solid waste > Landfill > Unclassified | place: Canada... | reverse complement strand
CGCCGCACGGTCGGCTGGGTCAAGGCGGTTGACCTGGTCAACTTCAGCATTGGCAAAGGCCGCACGCTGGCGCTGGTCGGTGAGTCGGGCTGTGGCAAGACCACCACCGGCAAGGCCTTGATCCGCTTGCTTGATGGCCAGGCCAATATTGGCGGGCAAGCCCATTTGCTAGGCGAGAACCTGCTCGGCGCCAAGGGCGCGGCGCTGCAACGCTTGCGCCAATCGATCCAGATCGTGTTCCAGGATCCTTTTTCGTCGTTGAACCCGCGCATGCGCATCGGCGATATCCTTGAAGAAGGCGTCGAGGCGCTGGCGCCGCATCTGGATGCTGCCGCCCGCAAGCAGCGCGTCCGCAATCTGCTGGATCAGGTCGGCCTGCGCGCCGCCGTGCTGGACCGTTACCCGCATGAGTTCTCGGGCGGTCAGCGCCAGCGGATCGCCATTGCCCGCGCGCTTGCGGTGGAGCCTAAGCTGCTGATCTGCGATGAGCCGACCTCCGCCCTGGATGTTTCGGTGCAGGCGCAAATCCTGAATCTGCTGAAGAATCTGCAAAAGGAACTGGGCATTGCCTATTTGTTCATTACGCACAACTTCGGCGTGGTGGAGTACCTGGCCGATGACATCGTGGTGATGCGCTCGGGACATGTGGTCGAGTCGGGTCTGGCCGATGATGTGCTGCATTACCCGGTTCAGTCGTATACCCGACAATTATTGGCCGCAGTCCCGCCAAATCCCTGATTTTCAGCCTGAATTTAGGTATAATTTTCAGCTCAGCGCGTTTGCCATACTGCACGCGCTGGTGTGAAGCTTTAGGGAAAACTGAAGCTTTATAGGAGACTTGGGTGAGTGGTTTAAACCAGCAGTCTTGAAAACTGCCGACGGGCAACCGTCCGTGAGTTCGAATCTCACAGTCTCCGCCAGTATCTGAAGCCCTTGATCGTACAGAATGTTGCGGTCAAGGGCTTTTTTATTAGGTGCTGGCGCGGGTATGCTTGCGCAAACGGGAGGCATCCATGAAGAAAAGTCTGGTTCCAGCGCTGCTTGTCATGGCCGCTGCGTTCGGCTGCGCTACAGCAAGTCAACCGCTGCCCACCCATCCCAGCGTCAATCTTGAGCGCTATGTTGGCACTTGGTATGAACAAGCTCGCTTGCCGAATCGCTTCCAGAAAGCGTGCAGCGGCGAGGTGAGGGCGGATTATGCGCTGCAACCTGGCGGCGGACTGGGCGTCACCAATCAATGCCGTACCGCCACGGGCGAGACCCGGTCGGCCCGGGGCGAGGGCAGGCTGGCGCGTTTTGAGCCGCAAGATCCGGCAAAGCTGGAAGTCAGGTTTGCGCCAGCATGGACCGCCTGGCTGCCGATGGTCTGGGGCGATTACTGGATCATCCGCGTTGAAGGCGATTATCAATACGCGCTGGTCGGCACGCCTAACCGAAAATACCTATGGGTTCTGTCCAGGGACAAGCAGGCGGACCCGGCAACCGTGGCCGCGTTGCTGCGCTATGCGGATAGCCTTGGGTTTCCTGTCGACCAAGTTCAAAAAACACAACCCTAAGGCGTGCCCGAGAATGCGAGCGCTTTACGGCTTAAGCTGGGTGTATAGACTGTCATCCAGAAAGTCATGGAAATGCGTCACCACCGCGTCCTCGTTCAGCAAGACCACGGCATAGGCGGGCGGTTCATGACTCTTTGGTACCGGTTTGACGGTTGCCAGGTCAAAAGGCACCTGATGGTTGAGTCCGCGTTGGGTTGAGTAAGAGATGCCGCGCCATTGGCCGCACACGGGGCGGTGCACGTGGCCGAAGAATAAATGCTCGATCCGGTGGCGGCCCAGCAGCGCCGCCAGCGCCTCGGGTTCAAACAAGGAAATGCGGTCAAGGCAGGGAATGCCGATCGGGAAGGGCGGGTGGTGCATGAACAGCAGCACTTTCTGGCCCGCCGCCCGCTCGCGCTCCAGGGACTGGGCCAGCCAGTCCAGGCGCGCCGCGTCGAACCGGCCGCCGGATTCGCCTTCGGAAAGGGTGTCCAGCATTACCAGGCTATGGCCTGCAAGCCGTTGGACGCCCTGTACATAGCCGTTGCCGTCATCGAGTGATTGCGCGAACACGGACCGGAAAACGGCGCGGACGTCGTGGTTGCCCATCAGTGGATAGACCGGCATTGGCAGGCGTTGCAGTTGATCGTGCAAGGCTTGATAGGCGGCTCGTTCGCCGCGATGGGTGAGGTCGCCGGTGATGATGCAGGCGCGGGCATCGGTGTGGTGCGCCAGGATATCATCCACGCAGGCTTGCAGGCGCTGGCTGGGATCAAGCCCGTGTAGCGATTCGCCCTTCGGAACGAGGTGCGGATCGGTGAGGTGAAGGAGTTTCATGCAAAGCAGTCCTGCTTGAGAAAAGAAGAATGTCCGAGTCCGTGCTGGCGGCGGGTTTGGCGCGGTTGCCGTGTCCGGACGAAAAAACGGGGGCCGCCGAGGCTTCCAGCAAGAGCCGGGTGTAGTCGTTCGGCGGATGGCGGAAGATATCCTCGGTCCGGCCATAGGCCTGGACAGCGCCGTGGCGCAAGACCAGGACGCTCTGCGCCATTTGCTGCACGACGCCGAGGTCATGGCTGATGAAAAGCAGGGTGACGCCGGTTGACGCTTGCAGTTCGCGCAGCGTGCGCAGGACTTGCGCCTGCACCGAGGCATCCAGCGCGGAGGTGATTTCGTCGCAGATGATCAACTCGGGTTCGGCGGCAAAGGCGCGTGCAATGGCAACCCGCTGCTGTTGGCCGCCAGACAATTGCCGTGGGTAGCGCTCCAATAACGCCGGGTCAAGATGCAGCGCTTCCATCAGTTCCAGTACCCGGCGGCGCGCAAGCGTGTTGTTCAGGCCGAAGAACAGCGTCAGCGGCCGGATCAGGATGTCCGCGACGCGGTGACGGGGATTCAGCGAAGACAAGGGATCCTGGAAGACCACCTGGATGCGTCGCCGCTGCGCTTGGCTTCGGGCTTTCAAGCCTGCTGGCAGCGTGACGCCATCAAAGCGCAGCTCGCCGCCATCCGGTGCGTACAAGCCTGCCACCAGGGCGGCAACGGTGCTTTTGCCGCTGCCGGACTCACCGACCAGCCCGAGGGTTTCGCCGCGCGGAATGCGGAAGGACAGGGATTGCACGGCGGGTCTGGCGGCTTGGCCAGCCAGGCCGAGGCGGCTCATCCACGAAGCCGGGCGCTGATAGCTGAAACGCAGCGCCTCCACTTGAAGCAGGCTGTCGGATGCGGGCCGCGGAGAGGCCGGTGCCGCGCAACGCGAAGGGTCCACAGCGGGCATGGCCGCCAGCAATGCGCGGGTATAGGCATGGCGCGGCGATTGATACAGTTGCGTGGTGGGGCCCTGTTCAACAATGCGGCCATGGCGCATGACCAGCACGTCGTCGCACATCCTGGCAATGACGTTCAGGTCATGACTGACGTAAATAAGCGCGGTGTTGAAGCGGTCACGAAGTTGCTGGATCAACTCAAGGACCTGCTTTTCCGTGGTCTTGTCGAGCGCCGTGGTTGGCTCATCCAGAATCAGCAGGCGGGGCTGCGCGGCCAGCGCCGCCGCAATGACGACGCGTTGCCGCTGGCCGCCGGACAGTTGATGCGGATAGCGTTGATAGAGTTGTTCCGGGGCGGGCAGGCCGGTGGCCTTGAACAGCTCCAGCGTGTGAGCCTTGGCCGCGGCCCGCGAGACGCGCTGGTTGCAGCGCACCGCTTCGCTGACCTGATCGCCAACGCGGCAATGCGGGGTCAGTGAACTGAGCGGGTTCTGCGGGACGTAGGCCATGCCGAGGCCGCGAAACGGATTGCGGGCATCGGGCGCGGCCGGGACGATGGTTTGCGTATCCAGCCGGACAGTGCCGCCAAGAATGCTGCCGCCATTGCGGCAGTAGCCCATCAGCGCCCGGGCCAGCGTGGATTTGCCGCTGCCGCTTTCCCCCACAATGCCAAGGCAGGCGCCCGGCCGCAGTTGAAAGCTGGCCTGCTTGACGGTCTCAAGCCAGCCACCGTCCGCCTGTTGGTAGGCCACGGTCAGTTGATCAACATTCAGAAGTGTCATGGTTCAGCCCACCTTGCCGCGAGAGGCGTCAACACCCAGCGCCGCCGCCAGCGCTTCGGCGCCGAAGTTCAAGCCGAGCACCAAGGTGCTGATGAACAGCGCGGGCGCAAGCACCAGCCACGGCGCAAAGCTCATCTGGCCTACGCCTTCGGACACCATCAGGCCCCAGTCGGGCGTGGGCGGGGAAATGCCCAGGCCCAGGAAAGACATCGAACTCAGCAGCAGCACGGCATGGGACATGCGGATCGCGAACTCGACAAAAATAATGTCGAGCGTGTTTGGATAGACTTCGCGCCAGATGATGGCGGCCGCGGATTCGCCGCGCAGTTGGGCGGCCCGCACGTAATCCAGCGAGATCTGCGTGATGGCCTGGGCGCGAACGATGCGGATGACGCCGGGCATGTACACCAGGCCGATCAGCGCCACGAGTACCGGGGCCGATTCGCCCAAACCGGTGACGAACAGGGCGATGAATAAAATGCCCGGCAAGGCGAGCTTGACGTCAACCAGGCGCATGATGGCGTGATCGAAGGGGCCGCGCAGATAGGCGCAGGCAATGCCGGTCAGGCTGCCAAGAAAGACCGAAATCAGCACGCCGGTGAAGGCGACCAGCAGCGCCATCCGCCCGCCATGCAGCAGGCGGGAGAAATAGTCCCGGCCAAGCACGTCGGTGCCGAGCCAGAAGTTGGCGCTGGGCGCCTCGGTGCGTGCGCCGATCAGCTCGATTGGATCAAAGGGGGAAATCAGCGGCGCGCCGATGGCGATCAGCAGGTGCAGCGCAACCAGCGCCAGACCCAGGGTATAAAGCGGATGGCGCAGCACGCGCCAGTCGAAGTTGAGCGTCATGGGGAGCGAAGAAAAGAGTGAGCGTGGCGGACCCGGGGGTCGAGCAGCGCGATGGCCAGATCGGCAAGCAGGTTGAAGACCACGACGGTGACGGCGCTGAGCAGCGCAATGGCCTGGACAACGGCCACTTCCCGAGCATTAACCGCGTCGATCAGCACCAGGCCGAGGCCGGGGTAGCCGAAGACTTTTTCCACCACCACGATGCCTTGCAGCAGGCCCGCCACATACAGGGCCGCGTAACTGAGCGCGGGAATGACCGACGCGGGCAGCGCATGCCGCAGCACCAGCCGCCACTCGGGCACGCCGGTCAGCCGGGCGCGCTCAACATAGTCGCTGTTCAGCGCTTCCAGGAAGCCGCCGCGCACCAAGCGCAGCAAATGGGCGACGGAACCGAACACCACGGTGATGACGGGAAGAAAGGACAGGGCCAGCAATTCGTTCGGCGGCGCGTCCGTGAACGCGGAAATGACCGCCGGGAAAACCGGAACCCAGATTGCCAGGCAGAGGATGAGGAAGTTGCCGCTGGCGAACTCGGGAATGGAGTAGCCGAGGATGGAGGCGCCGGATGCGATTTTGTCCGGCCAGCGGCGCTGCCAATACGCGGCCGCCATGCCCAGCAGCAGGGCGAGGGGAATCGCCACCGCGGCCACCACCGCGCCGAGCAGCAAGGAGTTCCGGATCGGGTAGGCGATCAAGGACGCCACCGGCGTGTTGGCCATGATGGTGTGTCCCAGATCGCCGCCCAGCACGCCAAGCAGCCATTCTCCATAGCGCTGGACCGCGGGCTTGTCCAGACCGTACTCGGCGCGCAGCGCCTGAACTTCCTCTTCGGACATCAGGGAGAAGTCATCCGAGCTCAGGGAGTTCAGGACGGCGTCGCCGGGCAGGACTTCGGTGGCGACAAACACGAGGGCCGTCAGCAGGAGCAGGACGCCAGCCGAGCTGCCCACGCGTCTGAGAATGGCTGTCAACATGCGCGATGCCTCATGCTTTCCAGACGTCGTCGAAGCGGATCGACCAGGCCTGGGAATGGTTGCGCAGCCCCCGGACCTGGGTGGTGGCAATCAACACATTCTTGCGCCCGACCGGGTGGATGGCGGGGACTTCCTCGTGCAGGATTTCCTGCATGCGCGCGTAGATGCCGCGCCGTTGCGCGGGGTCTTTTTCGGCAATCGCACGGTTGTACAGCGCCATGTATTCATCGCTGGCGGGGCCGCTCCAATAGCCGCTTTCATTATTGTCCGGCCGCATCCTGTACAGGCTGACAGCGGGGTTGCGGACGCCGGAAGGGCCGTAGGCGAATTTGTGCTTGAGCTGGCCATCGGCGGTTTTTTCGCCAACGCGCCAGTCGCGGTAGCCGTCGGACGGGCGCTGTTCGATCGGCAGCGTGATGCCTGCTTCCTTGACGGTTTGTGAAACGACCTGGAACACGCGCGGAATTTCCGGCCAGGAAGCCGTAAAGTAAAACGTTGGCAGCTCAATGCCGTTTGGATAGCCCGCCTCGGCCAGCAAACGCTTGGCCCGGGCCACGTCGCGCTTGACCGGCGCGAGGAACCCGGCGTTGGGCGGGGCCAGGTGCGAGTCGTTGCCGATCCAGCCCATGTCCTGGCCATACACGACTTGCATGACTTTTTTGCGGTCAATGGCCAAGGCCAGGGCTTGCCGGATCCGCTTGTCATTGAAGACCGATCCTTCGTACTTCGGCAGAATCATCAGCGCCTGGTCTCCCGCGCTGGAGTGGTTGATCTGGATGTTCTTCAGGCGCTCCAGGTCGGGCCGCAGGCCGGGATCCACGCCCAGCACCGCGTCGTACATGCCCGAGCGGAAACCGTTCAGCGCCACTTCCATGCGGCCAGGCAGGCTGACGATTTCCAAGGTATCGAAATGAGGCAGGCCGGGACGCCAGTAATGCGGATTGCGCTCGGTGCGCATGCGCCGCTTCGGGTCCAGGTCAACGATGCGGTAGGGACCGGTGCCGATGCCGCTCAGGCCAATGGTGTCGATCGGCGCGGCGGGCATGATCATCAGTTGATATTCGCCCAGCGTGTACGGGAACTCGCTGTTGCTCTGCTTCAAGTGCATGCGCACCTGCAGCGGTCCGGTTTTTTCCACGCGCTCGATCTGGCGCGCATACGACGTCTTGGCCTGGTGAAAGGCAAACGAAGCCAGCACGTCGTCGGCATCCATGCTGGAGCCATCGTGGAACTTCACGCCGCTGCGCAGATTGATGGTCCAGGTTTTCTGATCGTCGCTGGCCGACCAGGACTCGGCCAGTTCAGGTTGAACCGTCAAGCTATCGTCCACGTAGGTCAGGCCGTTGTAGATGGAACGGGTGTTGAGGTCGAGCAGGTAGTAGGGGTGGCGTCCATTGTGCGCGTCGCCCATCCGGTTGTTCGGATAAACGTTGGCATAAACGAACTTGCCGCCCCGGCGCGGCGCGTCACCGTCCGGTCCGTTGGCGGGTTGTGCGAAAGCGGCGGCGGGCCACAGCAGGTGGGCAAGGCCGAGGCCGCCCGCGCCCATCAGGAGTTGGCGGCGCTGCGTATCATGGGAGCTGAGAGGTGAGTTAGGCATGAGTCATCGCAATGAAGGGACTGGCGTTGGCGCTGCGCCAGTCCGGGTTGTGGTTCAGAAGTTGTGGCGCAGGCCGAAATCGATGCCGGTGGCCGAACGGTTGGCCAGCCCGGACGGACCGCCGGTCACGAAGGCCGCGCCGTTGTCGTTATCGATATAGGCCAGCGTCGAGTACAGGGCGGTGCGCTTGGACAGGTTGTAGACATAGCCGAGCGCCACTTTCTGCGCCTTGGACTGGTCTGTGGCATGGTCAAACTTGATGCGTCCGTAGCTGGCGCGGACCGTGCCTGAGCCCAGCGGAACGGCTAGGCCGATTGAAAGGCCGGTCAACTTCTTGTCCCCGCCGGGCATTTCCACGCGGTCGTTGATGTAGAGCGCGGTCAGCTTGCCAAAAGGCAGCTGGTAGGCGGCGCCCAAAGCGAGGTTCTGCATGTCGCGCGGCCGCGTGGCGGGCGCGTTCGGGCCGCCCGCCACGGTGTTGTAGGACACGCCCACATCCAAGTCGCCCGCCTTGTAGCCCAGGCGGCCGCCGATGAAGCGTCCAGGATGGCCGTCAACGGCTTCGTCGAAGGCGTACATGAACTGGCCGTATACGCCGCCCAGATTCTTCGGCAGGAAATAGTTGATGGCGTTGCTGGCGCGGACGTTGGTGCTTTGGCCACCGTTGCTGCTGCCGTGGCTGGTGGCGCGGGCCCGATACAACAGGTTTTCACCCACGCCGTTGGTGACCCAGGGGCCGCCAAACGCCGACATGTGGTTGTAGGACGGGGTGTAGTCCCGGCCCAGGCGGACTTCGCCAAAGGCGCCGGACAGGCCGATAGCCGAGCGGCGGGTGAACGCAAAGGAGCCTGGCGCGCTGGGGTCGATGCCGCCTTCCAGCCAGAACAGCGCGGTCATGCCGTTGCCGAGGTTTTCCCGGCCCCGGATGCCAAGACGGCTGCTGCTGTTGCCATGTTCAGACAGCGCTGTCATGGAGTCGCCGCCGCTGACCCGGTAATGACTGAGGCCGACGTCCAGTACGCCGTGCATCGTCACGGATGACTGGGCCCAGGCTGTGCCGGCCAGTGCCATCAAACCCAGTCCCAGGGTTAGTTTCTTCATCGAAGTTCTCTCAAATGGTCAATCGAGGAGTCCAGTCCTCGTGGTCGTATCTGGAGCCCGTTCTCTCCCGGGGGAAAGAAGGAGCCGTTGAGTGCGGGGCGCCGCTGCACGATGAAGTGTCACAAATAGACGTGACAATTCGACTATGACTTCAATAACCGATTCTTCGATGAACCATAACCATGAGGTATGAGCGTTGATTTCCCAGCATCTCAGAACGTTTCTGGCGGTGGCGCAAACCAACAGCTTTTCCGCCGCCGCCAAGCAATTGGGGGTTTCGCAGCCCTATGTCTCCCGCCAGATCAAGCACCTGGAGACGCTGAGCGCCAGCGTGCTGTTCGAACGGATGGGCCGGACCATCCGCATTACGGACCTGGGCCGGGACCTGATGGGGATTGCGCGCCGGATGCTGGACTCCGAGCTGGACGCCTACGAACTGCTGAACAATGCGCGGTACATGCAAGCGGGCTATTTGCGGATTGCCGCAGTGGGGCCGTATCACCTGAACCAGTTGCTGGCCCACTTCAAACAACGCTATCCAAAGGTGCATGTCAGCGTGCGTTTCGGGGATTCGGCCAAGGTGGAGCAGGCGGTGATAGAGATGGATGCGGACATCGGGATTCTTGCCGTCAATCGCAGGCTGCCGCACTGCGGACAGCGCACGATCCGCCGCTGTCCGATCGTGCTGCAAGTGCCGCGTTCGCACCCGCTGGCCTTGCAGGCGTCGGTGTCGATCAAGGCGCTGGCCGGAGAACCCTTCATTTTCCGGGAGCCGACCTCCACCACGCGGCGCCTGTTCGATGCGCTGTTGCTGGAGTATGACGTGCAGGTGAACAGCACCCTGGAGCTGGGCAGCCGCGAAGCCATCCGGCTGGCGGTAGCCAGCCGCTTCGGGCTGGGCTATGTGTCGGAGGACGAGTGCGATCCGCATCCGGATCTCAGCTATGTCCGGATCGAGGAAAGCCAGGCCATGACCAATGCGACGCTGGTGTGGCGGACAGGGCGGGAAAACAGCGGCCCGACGGCGGCTTTTCTGGCTGCGGTGGAGACGGATTGAGGCGCGGCGGGTGAACGGAAAACGGTGGCCGACTGCTGTGGCCGCCGTTAGGGCGTCTCGCCGCGCGCGCGCCGGGCGGCAATCGCTTCGATCACCGGCGGCAGGTCCGCAATCGTGTCGATCACGTAATGGGCGCCCGCTTTGCGCAGCTTGTCTTCCGCCAAGGCTTTGCGCTGGGCGAGCACGGCTGGATCCACGGCGGCAAGTGCATCGAGCGGGTAGCCGACTTCGTTGCCGGACAGGGACAGGCCCACGCTCCACATGCCCGCATTGCGCCCTTCTTCAATACCTGGCGCGGTGTCGTCGACCTTGACGCAGCTGCGCACGTCTTCGACCTTCAGCGCCAGCACATTGGCCAGGGCCATGAAACCGCCGGGCCGGGCGCCCGCGTCCAGTTCATCGCCGGCCACCACGTGATCGGGCGCGATGCCCGCCTGCCGGGCAAGCGGCCGCAGCACCGCCATGACCGCGCCTGGATAGCCGGAGCAGGAGCCGATCTTGATGCCTTGCCCGCGCAGCCAGGCCAGCGTGTCGACCGCGCCGGGGATGGGCTGCGAATACTCGCCGACCTTGGCGATCTGCATCGGCATGAAGCGCTCGTACAGCGCGTCCACGTCATGCTCGTCCGGCTGGCGGGCAAAGTGGTTGTGCCACTGCCGCCGGACCTCGGTATCGGCAAACAGCTGGCAGATGTGCTCGCGCTTGGACAGGCCCATCGGGCCGCGTGCCTGTTCCAGGCTGATATGAACCCCGAAGGACTCGAAGGCCTCGACAAAGATCTGGGTCGGCGCCAGTGAGCCAAAGTCGACCAGGGTGCCGGCCCAATCGAAGATGACGGCCTGGACGGCGGAGGCGGGGGAGCTAGGAGATAGAGACATGGCGGTTAATCCGGAAAAAGTCATGGGAAGGGCGGTTGGCCGGGGCGGCTGCGCCGCGTGTCGATTCCAGGGCAGGCCGGGCATCAGGCTTGCTGGGCGATGAAGTTGCGTCCGCGCGGCCCGTCCAGGCTTTGCGCGATCTGCCGGGCCCAGTCGGACGGTGCAATGCCGTAGTCCTCAGGCTGCGTGCTGATACCGACCTGGGCAAGAAAACGGTCCAGCTTGTGGGCGGCGTCTTCAACCGTGCGGCTGTGGAAGGCGGTGCACAGCAGATGATCGACGTCGGCGGCGCGGCCCTGCGCCAGCCGCATGATGTGGCCCAAGGAAAACGAGCAGGCGATGCCGTGCGGCACCTGCTGTTCGAGCGTGATGCGATAGGACAGGGAGTGCGCCAGCGCGGTCCGCGTGTTGGAGAAGGCCAGGCCCGCTTTCAAGGCGGCGGTCGCCAGGCGGGCGCGCAGCGCGGTATTGCCCAGGTCCTTGAGCAGGGCGGGCAGGGTGAGCAGGATTTCTTGAATGGCCGCCACGGCAAACGTGCTGGACACCGGGTTGCGGTGAATGTTCCAGATAGATTCGAGCGCATGGGACAGCGCATCCAGCGCACTGGCGCGCGTGGGTGCCAGCGGCAGGCTGGTCATCAGCGCCGGGTCAATGAAGGCGGCTTCCGGCCAGGTCCAGGGCAGATGAAGCGAGTGTTTCTGGCCTTGCTCCGCATCCCACAGCGTGGCCCACGGTGTGACTTCGCTGCCGGTGCCCGCCGTGGTCGGCAGCGCGATCAGGGCTTTGGCGCGCTCAGCGGACAGTTCGCTGTGGCCGCGCAAGTGATCGAGAATCTCTGTGAACGTGCCGGAAGAGGTGGCGGTCAACAACGCTTTGCCGCAATCGATCGCGCTGCCGCCGCCCAGGGCAATGACGCATTCCGCGTCCGGATGCCGCTGCCAGAGGCGGGCGTAAAGCGGAGCCAGCCAGCGCAGGTCCGGATTCGGCTGGACGCAGGCCTCAATGCCCGCCAGGCGCTCGCCGAGCGCGGCGCCGAGCGCCTGGGTCCAGCCCAATTCGTCGGCTTCGGGAATCGTAATGAGCACGGCGCGGCGCGAGCCAACGGCATCGCTCAAGCCGTGCAGGGCGTCAAGTCCGCAATGGACTTGAACCGGATTGTGATAACGCCACATCGGGAACTCTTTGATCAGTGATTGAAGCAAGGAGTTTGCGCAAGCAAGATGACAAGCAATCCATGACTTCAATAACCCTTGATCGGCATACTCATTACACTGGGTTATTGATGCGGCTGCTTCCGCCCAAGAAGGCGCAGCGATGCCCGGTCCGCCCGGGTTCCATTGGCAACGGCCGCGTTGCCTGTCATGATGGTTGCGGCGGCAGGGCCCGGGGTTGCTGGGGTGCCATCAGTGTAATCCCCTAGGCGCTGTCAGGAAATACCCATTGCTAAAAGATGTATTTGATATAAATCTTATATATCCGCCCCATCCAGAAGAGAGCCGCATGCCCGACATCGCCCTGTGTACAGAAGAAGAAATCACCAAGCTGGTCCATGATTTTTACGCCGAGGTCCGGCGCGACGAAGTCTTGGGTCCCATCTTCAATGAACACGTTGAGGACTGGGACCACCATTTGGCCAAGCTGGTGGACTTCTGGTCAGCCATTCTGCTGAAAACCCGGCGCTTTTCGGGCTCTCCCATGGTCAAGCATGCCGCCTTGCCCGTATTGAGCGAAGCCTTGTTCCAGCGCTGGCTGGCGCTGTTCAAGCAAACCGCTGATCGGCAGGCCAATCAGCCCATGGCCGAGCGCGCCTGCATGATGGCGGCGCGCATTGCGCAGAGTCTCTGGCTCGGCTATCAGATCCAGCGCAATCCCGACGACGTGCCGAAGGAGTTATTCAATGCTTGAACCTTCCTCACCCCCGAAGGCGCGGACGAATGCGGATTTACCGCCGCAATGGCGCGCGTTTCTCGACATGGGCTTTCGCCCGCTGTACATGGCGGGCTGTTTTTGGGCGGCATTGTCCGTGGCATTGTGGGTCTTTGCGCCCACCGTGCTTCGCGGTTCGCTGAACGGCGTGATCTGGCATGCGCATGAGATGCTGTGGGGTTTCATCGCCACCATTGCCCTGGGGTTTCTGTTGACGGCCAGTGCAACCTGGACCGGTGTGAACCCCTTGAAAGGCCGGGCACTGGGATGGCTGTGCGCGTTGTGGCTGCTGGCCCGGCTCGCCTACCTGATTCCGGGCGGTTTCTTCTTCTGGTTCGCTTTTGTTTCTGAATCGCTGGTCTATCTGATTGGCGCGGTGGCGCTGGGGCAGGTGATCTACAAAACGAAAAGCAAGCGCAACTATGGCGTGCCGCCGCTGGTACTGGCCTTGGGCGTGGCCAATGGCCTGTTCCTATGGGCGGTCTGGCAGGGCGACTACCCGCTGCTGATGCAGTATTTTTATACCGGGATGCTGTGCATGGCCGTGGTTGCGCTGCTGGTTGCGCGGCGTGTGATTCCGTTCTTCGCGATGCGCGCGGTGCCCGGGTTGACGATTCCGATGCACACCGGCAGCGGCCAGGTGCAGCTGGCGGTGGGCTGTCTGGCAATCCTGTTCAGTTTATTTGCTTGGTCAACCGGACTGGTGCCGGCTTTGGCGGCGGCGGGCGGCCTGGCCCTGTGGCAGGTGCTGGCCTGGAAGCCGCTGGCGGTCCGGCGTGTGCCGCTGCTATGGATTCTTTATATCGGCTATGCGGGCTTGAGCGCGGGTCTGCTGCTGGCCGCCGCGCAGATCTCAGGCAAGGAGTTCAATTGGCTGATGCGTGACGCTTGGCCGATGCATACGCTTGGCGTGGCGGGTTTCTCTGTGCTGATCATTGGCATGGTCACGCGCACGGCCATGGGCCATTTGGGCCTGACGCTGAAAGCAGACCGCTTGATCATGACCTGCTACGTGCTGCTGCTGATCTCGGCGGCTTGCCGCTTGTTGGCGCTGGTCCCCAGCTCGGTGGCGGTCAGCACCAGTTTGCTACATACCTCGGCCACGGCCTGGGTGCTGACTTTCCTGGTTTATCTCTGGCGCTTTTTTCCGCTGCTGATCCGGCCCAGACCGGATCAGCCGGGTTTGGTTTCCGGCAGTCCCGGACGCGGCGTGCCGATCAAGATCTCAGGAAAATAGTCTTTCCTTCATGGCTGGGAAGCAGACGGAAAAGCAGGGGATGCATCCCCTGCTTTTTTTGTGCCGAAAAAATCCTAAAAATTGATGAATCAATGAATTTTTGGGTGTGTTGATTCAGCCTGTTGATGCGTCGCTGGTGCTTTTTATTAATGAGGAAAATTGCTTGAACTCTTGATAGGTGTTAAGATCTGCTTCTTGAGAGTTGAGTGCCCTTGGTTTTTGCACGCAAATGTTGTACTTGCTACAACGCCCGCGAGACATTTCATGTCACTGCAAAACAGGCGTCTTGTGCCACTCGCTCTCGGACCACAATGTGGTGTCTTCGCGTCCCCAGCCCAGTTGGCTGTCAGTGTTGAAGCTTCTTCAACCCGGACATTTTCACAATTTATTGTTTTTCGTTGTACGGATCATGCTGCTTGGCAAAGCGTGATCTACCCGGATCGGGCTTGTTGCGTTCTTCATGCGTAAGAGGCTTTTTCAAATGCTTGTCCGGTGTACATAGACAACCCGGAGCTTGCATGCATCAATTATCGCTGACAACAGTCCTGCTTTTGTTGTTTGGTTTTTATGCCCTTTCTTTTTTGATGACCTTGAAGATCGGCCAGAAAAAAGAAAGTGCAGATGGCTACATGACTTCCAACGGGGCGATCGGCTTTGGCATGTCCGCTTCCAGCATGACGGCCACCTGGGTCTGGGCCGCGTCCATCTACGCCGCAGCCAGTTCGGGTTACAAATACGGCCTGTCCGGCGCCATCCATTACGGATTCTGGGGCGCGTTGATGATTTTGTTCATCTATCCGTTTGGCCGCCGTTTTCGTGAGGTGGCGCCCAATGCGCACACGCTGGCTGAGATCATGCATGCGCGCCATGGCCGTTGCAGCCAGATGATGCTGGCGCTGTCCAACGTGCTGGGCAGCATCATCAGCCTGATGGTGAACTTCACCGCCGCGGGCGCGCTGGTCTCCATGCTGTCTCCGTTGAGTTTCCTGCAAGGCGTGCTGGTGGCCGCCGTTGGTGTGCTCTCGTATACGCTGTGGTCCGGCTTTCGCGCCTCGGTGCTGACGGACTCGGTGCAACTGCTGGCCATGATCCTGGCCGCCGTCATCATCATTCCCTTCATGTTCTTCGCCTTGGGCGGCCCGAGCCTGTTTGTCGAGGGGTGGCACCGCCTTGACGTTGAGCAGGCCAACTTTTTCTCGAAGAATGCCTTGCTTGAACAAGGCGCGCCTTTCTTCATTGCCGTGCTGGCCTATGCGATTGGCAACCAGACGATTGCCCAGCGTTTGTTCGCCGTGCGCGAGGATCTGATCAAGCGCACGTTCATTACCGCCACGATCGGGTATGGCTCGATCGTGATCGGCTTGGGCATGTTGGGCTTTCTGGCCTTGCTGGGCGGGATTTCCCCCTCGGACGGCGATTTGAACAATCTGGTGCCGCAAATGGCGGCCACCTATCTGCCGCCCGCCTTGCTGTGCCTGTTCTTCATTCTGATCATCGGTTCGCTGTCGTCTACCGCGGACTCGGATCTGTCCGCGCTGTCGTCGATCATGATGACGGACATCTACGGCAAGAACCTGGCGCGCGGCAAACCCAATCCTACCCTGATGATCTGGATCGGACGCATCACGATGATTGTGGTGACCGCCTTGGGCGTGGCGTTCGCCTATCTCCGGCTGGACATCCTCTCAATGCTGGTGTTTGTGGGCGCCTTGTGGGGAGCCATCGTCTTTCCGGTGATCGTCAGCTTGTATTGGGACCGTGTCAGCAATCTGGCCTTTACCACGTCGGTGCTGGCGGCCTTTCTGGTGTTCCTGCTGGTGCGCTTTGATGTCGTTCCGCTTACCGGATGGCTGGGCGGTGTGCTGGAGATCTTTGGCAGTGTGGGCGCGGGCGTCGTGTTCGGTTTGATGGCTTTCGGTTTTTTTGGCAAGCGCGTTGGGCTGCTGGTCGGTCTGATCGGCACGGTGGCCGTGCTGCCGTGGGCGTGGCAGCAAATGCGGGACTACCAGGTCCTGCTGAGTTCATTGCTGGCCTATGGCGTCAGCGCGGTGGTGTGCGCCGGCGTCAGCCTGTTCAACCGTGAGCGTTTTGATTTCGATGTGATTGGAGAGCGGGTGACCAATTTCCAATCCGCAACCCTGTAAAGGAGAAAGCAGTATGAGTTCCTTCCTATTGAGTGCGTATATTCTGGTCTGGCCGATTCTGGCGGCGGGTGTGTTGCTGGTCCTCACCCATGGTGTCTGGAAAGATGTGGTTGATGCCAGAAGAGAAGGTGAGTCGCTGGTGTAAGCGGGCCTGGGGGCGGCCCGGCGACAAAAAATGACCCCCACGCTAGCCGCTGACGCGGCGGCGCTGCCCCCCAAGGGGGCGCTTTTTTGCCTTGGGGGCGGCCCGGCGACAAAAAACCAGCCTAGGCTGGTTTTTTGTCGTCCAAGCAAGAACAAGAGGATTATTTGTTCTCGTTGGACTTCAAGCCTTCAAACGCATCGCGGGCTTTCTGTTCGGCGGAGGCGGCGCTGTCTTTCAGCGCATCAACGGCCTCAGCGGCTTTTTCACGGGCTTCAGCCGCTTTTTCCTGGGCAGCTTCAGCCAGATCGCTGGCGGCTTGTTTGGTGGACTCGGCGGCTTCTGCCGACTCTTCCTTGACCACTTCAGCGGAGGCTTTTGCCGCTTCGCCCGCCGCTTCAGCGGCTTCTTCCGCTTTCTCTACCGCCGTGTTGACGGCTTCGCTGGCCTGTTCTTGCAGGGTGTCAGCAGTGCTGGGGGCTTCGCTTTTGCCGCAAGCAGCCAGAGCAGCGGCAAGCAGGGTGGCAAGAAGAACGTTTTTCATGGTGGATCCTTAAGGTTGAAGGAAAATACTAGGGTTAACGCGAATAGTTCTGATGCGTCGGAGTCTAGCATGTAACCTTGGCCCGAAGGTCAAGCTTGCCGGGCTTTCAAATGTGAACGATTGTTTACAGAAAGACGGCATCGCTTCATCAACGCCATGCCGCAGGCGCTCGAGCGGGCAAGTGTCGGGCTGTAAGATTTGAAACGTTTAGGATTGTTGGCTGCTAACTTTGCTGTTGCCGGTGTTGTTGCCGAGCACTTAGGAAGGAGCGTAAGCATCCGCCGGACACACTATGAAGGTTTCAAATCGTATAGAGCACACCGCCATTCTCAACTGGTGGATATATGGGTACTATCGACAAGCCTCAACCCGGTCGGCAGCTCCGTCGGATCTTCAATTCAGCTTTCAGAGCTGAGTTCACTGTAGCCTGTTGTTATCCTGGTGTCTCTACTGCTGCCATTGCTTTGGACCATGGCTTGAACGCGAACCTTCTGAAGTGACGGATCGAGAACATGAGCACTCCGGCGATCCAGACTGTAGCCCAGCGTCCGCATGGTATCAATTATGCAGGTGCAGTTGGAACAGTCCGGTTGACATTCGCTGGTCAGTTATGGTGAGTGGTGGCAATAGTCGTACACTCGCTATTATTAATAATTTCCTGTTTTATATATCTCATGACAGTAATTTTTACCGCATTCTGGGCTCTATTGGCATCAGCAGTATTGGCTTTGTTGACTGCATGGCTTCAAATGCGAAACTGGAATAACCAGGAATTAATTCGAATTCAGGAAAGAGAGCAAGAGGCTGCTCTCAAAGCTGTTTCGGATTTCTCTGCTCTAATTAGTAAGCGACTGTATAGGCAAAAGCGGTTCTTATGGGCGATTCGGGGAGGTTTGGTTGATGGTAGTGAGGAGGATGTCTCTGAATATAGGTTTATACTTATCGAGTGGAATGACAAGTTTCGTGAAATCCAGGCGCGGCTATCATATTCTTTTGGAAATAATTTGGCGCTACTTGTGGAAGATGATTTTCAGTCGGAATTGACGCGACTTAATAGTATTCTCGACGAACTGGCAAAAGATGAGGTCAATGAGTCGAGTGGGGAGTTGTCTGTTGCGGAGAATAGGCTTAACATTCTTGGTCATAAATCGATTTCGTTGACAACAAAGCTGTTAAGAAAGATAAGAAATCTAGAGCTTCCCGTATTTCAGGAAAAAAATGAAATTTCTTTTAAGAATAGATCAAATCTGCAAGTTGGTCGCTTATTATTTCGGCTTTTCGGTATTGGCGGCCATTCGTTGCATTGAATAGCGCACGCGAGCTGAGATTCGAGCAGACCACCACGGTGCAGTAGTGCGAGTAATGCTCAAAAACTCTCCGATATCTTGCACAGGAAATAATGCATGGGACTGTGCTAGGGTAATGATTGATTTTGGCAACGGATATACTAATAGGCTGGCTAAAAAAGCCGCTTCTTCAGTTAAAAGATTAGATGCAGGCTTATCAAAAACTAGCTGGGATGCCGCGTCACAGCTATTAAGTTGATACCCAAAATATGCGGTGTTCAAGTACGCGCGAAGTATCTTCTTCTTATCAGTTCTGTGGCTAAGTAGCCATGCCAGAACGATTTCATGAAACTTCCTTCCTAATGTCCGGTCGCGCCGATTTAAGTATGTTCGTATATACTGTTGTTCGATTGTACTAACACCGCCGAGTCGTCGCCGTTCTGCTAGCTGTCGTAAAATGCGCGCAAGGCAGTATATATCAAAACCCCGGTGCTTGAAGAATCTTCGATCCTCGATGAGAATTACATATCGTTCAAATTGGTATAGTTCGTCATTCGATGCAATACTTCCATGTATCCAATTTTTATTAAGGTTTTCCAAAACCTTGTCCAGCACAATGTTATAAAAAATTAGCCATCCTTTGATGTCGACGCATGTGACAGGTTTTCCGCCAATGTGGTCGTAAACTTCTTTTAACTTATTCTCTCTACGCATCTCAATATGCTCGTGCTGTAGATCTTATTTTGGAGCAAGCTAATTGGCCGTCGGCTAGCCGTGAACGCAATGGTCTGCTCCAGAAATAAGAAAAACTATATGGACAATGAGCTCCAGATTTGCTGTTTTTTAACTAGAGTAATATTTCCATTAGACTCTCCAGCGGTCGAGTAAAATTTTCCCTTAAGAATTTCTTTTTTAAAAAGACCCCAACCCAAATCAATAGTTATATAGGAGGTGGACTCTCTGGATAGCTTGTTGTCTTCAACTAAGTGTAGGTGTAGCTTGCTAGAGCGAATGTATCTTCTCTCAACAAAGCCATCCAGAACCCCTCTTACTCTCGCTTGTGGCTTATATTCATAGCTTTCTTCTTCGAGTTTTTTTTCTCTTGTTTTTTCGCTGCTACCTTTTATGGATTTTCCATCAGAGTAAATGATGATTTTTCTTTCAACCAAAAGCCCCATGAATGGGTTGTAAGCGGTTTGGATTGTTTTTGAATAAATGAAAAAATCACCATTAATGCTCCTGGCTGGATTGAGAAACTCTTTTATAGAAAATAGAATTAGTGCCACAGAAATTGCAGCCAAAAAGGAACCATAAAAACTGTTTTCTGTTAAGAAAGTGTGGATGCTATATAGAAAATGCTTCAATGGCTGAAAAAGAAATTGGAGAGGGTACATATCTAATTTTCCAACAGTGAAGCGATTTCATCGGATGCATCAACGATTCTTGATGGCAGAGAGCAACACGTGAAAAGTTTGAATCTACTGGGCACTCCATTCTTTCAGTTCTACCTCTGATTGTAAGTAGTTCATAGAGATTTGTGTCGAAAAGATACGGCTTGAGGTGTAATGCCATTTCTTTTTGCTGTCCGGGTTTTTCCTGATCTTCAACCTGACCTTCCGTAAGTTGCCTCTGCACAGACGAGGGGCGGCAGAATAAAAGCTTCGGAGCCTCGCCGATATGGAGACTCCTTGAAGAAAAGCGAAAGTTAGATTGTTGCTGAAGGACAAAAATCGATATGTCGATGGCAACGCTGTGGGACAACTGCGGCATCAACTCAACAATGTTTAAGATAAGGGCTTTGCCATTGGTGCGCCGGAAACGGCCTTGCGATGAAAACCGCTTCAGTCGTGATGCGGGCTGTCTGTATATTCGGACTCCGCCAGACGGCGGCGCAATGCTGAAACGTCCAGCGCCTGCGAAGTAAAGAGGGCGGTGTCGGCATCAAGCCGCGGTGCAATGTGAATCTGGGCAAACGGGGCTTGCTTCAAGGAAAAAGCGCTTTGCCGACGCTGCCGCAACTG
>Ga0265293_10005983_pt1 | contig 19837 bp, 20 predicted proteins | sample Munlanlewell138R_FD_192505 | JGI IMG/M metagenome (GOLD analysis project Ga0265293, IMG submission 192505) | Leachate microbial communities from a municipal landfill in Southern Ontario, Canada - Leachate well 138R | ecosystem: Engineered > Solid waste > Landfill > Unclassified | place: Canada... | reverse complement strand
AAATCAAATTAATCTAGCCATGAATCGTTATTTCGCTTCTTTTTCTCTGCCCCCGGGCAGCATAACGGCCTTGGATTATGCCAATCGGGTGATGAATTTGCCTTTGGGTATTTTTGCCGCCGCTGTGGCCACGGTTGCTTTCCCTGCTATGGCGGCTAAGGGAGCGGCCGAGGATTGGCGAGGCTTTGGAGAGGAGTTTTCAACCAGCTTTCGGTTAATGAGTTTTACCATGCTGCCGGCCGGTGTGGGTCTGCTGGTTTTAAGAGAACCGGTTGTGAGACTTCTGTTTGAAAGAAAAGCCTTTACACCGGAGGCCACCTTAATGACCTCTCAGGCTTTGCTTTATTTTTGCCTGGGCCTTTGGTTCCTGGGCGCTTTATATTTACTTACAAGGGCCTATTATTCCCTTGGTGATTTAAAGACCCCGGCGATGGTGGGACTAATTGCCATTATTGCCAATGGGATCTTCAGCGTGTTTTTCATAAATTGGTTGGGCCACAGGGGTTTGGCCTTGGCTAATAGTTTAGCGGCGGGTGTCAACGGTGTTTTGCTTTTTTACTTGTTAAAAAGGCGGGTACCTAGGTGGAGGCCCCGGGTATTATTGATACCTTTAGCAAAAATGTTGTTGGCCACTGCTTTAATGGGGGCGGGAGTAAATTTTGCCCACCTCTTTATCGGCAGTTTTTCCTCCTTCTGGTTGGAGGCCGGCCTGGTTCTTGCTCTGGCTTTACTGGGGGTAGTTATTTATGCCCTGGCTGTGCTGCTGTTAAAGGTAGAGGAGGCCGGAAGGATTTTAAAAATGTTCAAGCATTAAAGGCTTTCCGCTAAAAAAAGGAATTGGGTTTAAGTTGGAGAATAGATTAAAGATGGATTATTTTTTAGGAGGGCTTTCAGATGTTGGAAAGTGTGGATATTCAAAAAATTCTACGCCACCGTTTCCCCTTTTTATTGGTTGATCGGATTTTAGAACTGGAAGAAGGCAAGAGGGCCTTGGGAATTAAAAATGTCAGTATAAATGAACCTTTTTTTCAGGGCCATTTTCCCGATTACCCTGTCATGCCCGGGGTTTTAATAGTGGAAGCCCTAGCCCAGGTTGGCGCAGTAGCCCTCTTGTCCTTGCCCGAGTATGCCGGCAAGCTGGTTTTCTTCGCCGGTTTAGAGAAGGTTCGTTTTCGCCGTCAGGTAATACCTGGTGATGTTTTGAAACTGGAAGTGGAGTTAGTCAATTTAAGATCAAGGATAGGCAAAGGAACAGGCAAGGCCTTAGTAGGAGATGAATTAGCCTGTGAAGCGGAATTATTGTTTGCAATTGAAAAGTAATGCTTGTATCCTTAATCTAAAAGAGATAAAATTATAAGAAGGTTAAATTATAGTAAAGAAGCAGTGGAGGCGATTGGCCTTGAAATGGCAATATATGGGCGCAATGTTGTTAGCTTTGGTCATATCCCTGGCCATCACCCCTTTAGTTAAAAGATTGGCAATTCGCTGGGGTGTAATGGATAAGCCGGATCAAAGGAAGGTGCATCAGCAGCTAATGCCCAGAATGGGCGGGCTGGCTATTTTCCTGTCCTTTTCTTTAGTTGTTTTAATAACTCAACCGTTTTCCAAGCCCATAATCGGTTTATTAACCGGGGCCACCTGGATTATGTTTGTGGGTATTATTGATGATTTTAAGGGATTATCACCTAAGGTTAAGCTACTGGGGCAAATTATCGGTGCCTTTATTTTGGTCGGTTTTGGCTTTAGGGTTGATTTTATTACCAATCCCTTTAGTGAAGGGATGATTATTTTAGGTAAGCTAGCCATTCCCATCACCGTTCTTTGGATTATCGGGGTGACCAATGCAGTTAATCTGATTGACGGTTTGGATGGCTTGGCAGCAGGCACCTCCGGTATTGCCTCTTTAACTATTGCCTTAGTAGTCTTATCCCAATTTTTGCTGAACCCGGATTTATCCTACGGTTCTTTAATGGTTATTCCCTTGGCTTTGATTCTTTTGGGCAGCCTACTGGGTTTTCTTAAATATAATTTCCACCCGGCCCAAATTTTTATGGGGGATAGCGGGTCCATGTTTTTGGGTTTTACCTTGTCGGCTTTGGCCATTATCGGCTTAACAAAGGGTGCCGCAGTGATCTCTGTTTTTATTCCCATTGTTATTTTGGGGATTCCCCTTTTTGATACCTTCTTTGCTATTTTGCGGCGTTATTTAAATAAACAGCCTATTTTTCAACCGGATAAACACCACCTACATCATTGTCTGTTGGAGAAGGGCCTGTCTCATCGGCAAGCGGTTTTGACTATCTACGGTATTAACTTGATGCTGGGTGCCAGCGCAGTACTGATGACTTGGCTGGACAATGATCATGCTATGGTTTTACTGGGTATAATCGCCTTTTTAGTAATTTTGGGAGCAAATCATTTGGGTATCACCAGTAAGCAAATTATCGCCGATGGCAATGCTAAGGCACAAAAGGATTTCTTATCTCAATAAAAAATTATTGCAGTCAAAATTAATTTTCTAAATCAAAGGGGTGGGCTTATGCAGATCAGCAGAACGGTCATTTTAGTTATTTTAGGTGTAAGCATTGCCATTGCGGGTTTTGCGGCAGGTAGTTTTGCCGGTGCTTATGTACTGGGGGAACCCGGTTCCGAATTCGATCCCTTAATCGCCGAGAGCTATTTTAAAGAGGGAGTGGAAACGGCAACCGCAACTTTAAAAAATCAAATTACGGCTTTACAAGAACAAGTAGACGAGCTTCGCTTTAAATTAGATGCCCTTGAAATTAGGGCCGGGCTGGTATCTTCCAGCACAAAACCTACTCCCTCTGCCGGCGGAACAAGTACAACGCCTAAACCGACGGCACCCAGCAGCTCGGAAGGGGCTTTAACGGGCAAAACAGGGATCATTACTCCGCCGGAAGGGGCAAACCTCCGCACCGGCCCCGGCTCCCCGGAGTATGATATTATTAGGGCCTTGGAAAGGGATACTGTGGTGGAGATTCTGGGTACGGTGGATGGCTGGCATGAGGTAAAGCTTTCCGATGGAACTAAGGGTTGGGTATCGGCAGGTTTAATTAAAATAGATTAGTTTTGGGGTTAGTACGGATTACATAATTACCCCGACCCCCTGTAGGGGGTTTTTTTATAAAAAGGAGAAGATAAGTGGGACAGAATAGGCTGCTTTTTAATATTTTTCGCTGGTTGTTATTTTTGATAGGCATATTTTTCATTAGTTTGGGTATTGCTCTAATGGTGAAAGGGGCTTTGGGCCTTAGTCCCTGGGATGTATTTCATCAGGGGGTAACCAAGGTTTCCGGTTGGTCTATGGGTAAGGTTATGCAACTGACTGGAGTTGCTTTGATCATAATCAGTTGGGTTCTGGGTTATAAGCCGGGGTTGGGGACTATAATTAATATGTGGGGGATTGGCTATTTCTTTGATCTGGTTTTAGTTCACCTGCCGGATGCCGATTCCTTAACTATTAAAGTTATGCTGTTTGTAATCGGCGTGCTGGTTTATGCTTTAGGCTCCGGGGCCTATATAGCCTGTCAGTTCGGTGCCGGTCCCAGGGATAGTTTGATGATGGCGTTGCGCCAAAAGACCGGTAAGGGTGTTTCTGTTATTCGCACCGGTATAGAATTATCCGCCTTGCTAATCGGCTGGTTTTTAGGGGGCTTAGTCGGTCTGGGTACTGTGGTTTTTTCCTTTTCCATCGGTCCTTTGCTGGCTGTTTTTTTACCCCAAATGGAAACATTTATCAGTAGGGCAGAAAGGTTTTTATACTCAGGGGAAAAAAGTTTTTAAGGACTCGTTAGAGAAAATTTTTATTGGAGGTCTTGTCGGTGAAGGGCTACTTAGTATCAAGTGGTACGGAGTTATTATTGGGACAGACGGTTAATACCAATGCAACCTATCTTGGTCAACAATTAGCCGGGTTGGGAATTGATTTGCACACGGTTATTACAATAGGAGATAATCTGGAGCGTTTGGCCGAGGCCATCAGGCAAGGCGGTGAGGCTGCCGATTTGGTTATTGTAAGCGGCGGCCTTGGCCCAACTGAGGATGATATTTCCCGGGAGGCTCTGGCTCTGGCTTTAAATATCACTTTGCAGTATCACCCTACAGCTAAAGAGGTAACGGAAAGATTTTTTACCAGAAGAGGCTTGGACATCCCCAAGGTAAATGAAAGACAATTTTTAGCGCCTTCCGGGGCTGTTATTTTAGATAACCCCTTTGGTACCGCCCCCGGGGTTTACTACGAGCGCCACGGCAAAATCTATATTTTACTGCCGGGACCTCCCAGGGAATTAATTCCTATGTTTGAAAATGAACTGCTGCCTCTTTTACATAATAAATCCGCCGGCACAGTGATATTTTCCCGCGTCTTAAAGGTAGCTGGGATTGGCGAACCGGCGGCTGAAGCAAAGATCAAAGATTTAATTCATTCCGCAAATCCCACTGTGGCACCGGCTGCCAAAAGGGGAGAAATACATTTTAGAATTACGGCTAAAGCGGAAGGCATTGAAGCAGCAAAGAACCTGATAGCTCCCCTGGAAAAAGCTATCAGGGAGCGGTTGGGCAGCTATGTTTTCGGTCAGGATCAGGATAGCCTGGAGGGGGTGGTAGCCGGGTTGCTAAGGGAAAAAGGTTTAACCATCGGGGTTGCGGAATCTTGCACCGGTGGTTTGGTGGCCCATCGCTTAACCAATATACCCGGCAGTTCCGATTATTTTCAGCTGGGCATTGTGGCTTATCATAACCTATGGAAGGAAAGTTTGTTAAATGTGTCGGGGGAAGTTTTACGGGCAAAGGGTGCTGTTAGTCCGGAAGTGGCAATCGCTATGGCTAAAGGCATTAGGGCGAAAGCTAACACCTCTATCGGCTTGAGTGTCACGGGAATAGCCGGTCCCGGCGGAGCCACTGCGGAAAAGCCCGTGGGTTTGGTTTACTCAGGCATAGATTTTGGTGACAGGCAATTGGTTTTTAAGGAACAGCTAGTTGGCAGCCGTCAGGATATAAAATGGCGCAGCAGCCAGTGGGCGTTAATGCAGCTCTATCAGGAGTTGAAGAAAAACTAAAAGCCAGAGGCTTTTGGTTTTTGTCAAGCAATGGGTTAACGTTGTCTAACGTTGTCTAACATTGTCTAACGTTGTCTAACGTTGTCTAACATTGTCTAACGTTGTCTAACATTGTCTAATGTGGTCTAACGTGGTCAAGCCGATTGCCAAGCAGTGGTCAAGCAGTGGTCAAGCAATGGTCAAGCAATGGTTGAGATTGCTTCGTTTTGCTCGCAATGGTAGCTGTTTAAGCTATTTACTTAAACATCATTGCTATGGGAGTCCTTGGTCGGTGTCATTCTGAGCGTAGCGAAGAATCTCATTCATATGGCATGCAAAATATCCCAAAAGCATCACATGCAAAAACAATCGCTTGACCACCGCCTGTCAACCGCTCGTCAAAGAGTGAAGCCCCTTCCCCGCCGGCCCAATAAACACTTCCCTGCCTGAATGCATATAATAGACCATTCTCAACAAGGGGGTGGTCTTTTGGAAATGCTGCTGTTGGCCTTGGTTGTGACTGCCTTAGCTGTTTGTGTGCTGCTTATTTACCTTGCCGCATATCGGAAGGCCCCTAATCCAAAAAGGGGAGTTGAAAGTAGGGAGCAATATTTCTTAGTTTTAAATGATGAAAACACCGAACTTGAAGGCTTAATTAAGCGGTTTAAATGGCATATTTTTTGGTTGGGAAAACCGGTGGAGTTGGTGGTAGCAGTGGAGGAAACCCAAACAAAATCACTTGCTATGCTGTCCCGTTTGCAAATAAAAAATACCTTCCTTAAGGTAGTAGTTTTGCGAGCGGGGGAAGAATTTAACCTTTTGTTGGAGGATTAAAGGAAACTTTAACTAATTATTAACTCATGGGAACAAAAACAACCATCAGTTTACGCCAGAATTACCAAAACCTAATTAAAGGCTTTGAAACTTTGCTGTTTCCCCCCGGCCAAAATTGCCCCCTTTGCAAACAGAAGCTGTCTCAGGGGGGGTTGATTTGCGATTCCTGTCAGTCGAGGCTAGAGCTTTGGCAACAGGCAAAAAAATGTGCTTACTGTGGACATTTGGCAGCAGCCGATGAAGATAGATGCTATAGCTGCCAAAGAACTGCCCCTGTTTTTAAACTGGCGAGGGCGGTAGCACCTTATGAAGGTTATTTTAGCCAAGCCATAAAAAGGTTTAAATATCAAAATGAACAATGGCTGGCGGAGCCTTTGGGCAAGATGATGGCTCGGCTGATCAAAAGCGAGCCCCTTTATCATGATATTGATCTGATAATCTCCATACCTTTATCCAAAAAGAGGCTGGCTGAGAGGGGCTTTAATCAAAGCCTATTGCTGGCCAAGGTAGTTGGGCAACAGTTGGACATCCCTTTGGGTAAGGATGTTTTGTTAAAAATAAGGGAAACTGAAGACCAAATAGGTTTAACAAAAAATGAAAGACTCAGAAATTTAGAGGGGGCTTTTCAATTAAAGGAGGGGGCGACGGTCAAAGGTGCCGGTATTTTATTAGTGGATGATATTTTTACCACGGGTAGCACCGTTCATCATGGTAGCCTGGTGCTGCTGGGGGCTGGAGCAAGGGAGGTAAAGGTGGTTACCTGGGCAGGCGTAATCAGCTAAAAGAAGGTAAAATTAGACAATCCCCAGATTATTTTCACTGAATGACGACAATTTTTTCGGTGATCCACAGTCCTATCCACAACCAAAAGCTGATAACCATGGGTTATGAACAGGTTTATACACATTATCCACAGGTTTTTTATCCAGGGAGGATAAAAGTGAAAACTGTTTTCGACATGGTTTGCCGGCAAAAAAAGGTGAGGATTTTTCTATTTTAAAGTAAATTTTTAGGATGGACAGCTATTGAAACTATATACAATGAAATGTATAATTATATTTGCGATTCTAATTTAATGGGGGGTAAAGAAATGAAATTCAGTAAAAAATATTTTTTAGCGCTGCTGCTGGTATTGGCGATTGCTTTGGCAGGTTGTGGGGGAGGGACACAGGCTCCCGCTCCGGGTAACCAAGGAGAAGTACCGGAGCCGGCACCGCCGGCACCATCGGTAGGAAAAACCTATATAGTGGGTACGGAACCGACTTTTGCACCTTTTGAGTACATTGATGAAAACACAGGGGAGATTGTTGGTTTTGATATTGATTTAATCAAGGCCATTGCAGAGGAAGCCGGTATCAAAGTGGAAATCGAAAGCTTGGGCTTTGATGGTTTAATTCCGGGGCTGCAAAGCGGTTTAATTGATGTGGCCATTGCAGGTATCTCCGTTGATCCGGAAAGGGCGGAAGCCGTTGATTTCGGACCTAATTATTTCAATGCCTGCTTAATGATCGCGGTAGCAGAAGGTAATGATTCTATTAAATCCGTGGAGGATCTAAAAGGCAAAAAGGTGGCAGCTCAAATCGGTACCACCGGAGCCCTGAAAGCCCAAGAGTTGATGGATGGGGGACTTGTCAAAGAAGTTACCGTTTATAATACCATGGATGTGGTCTTTATGGAGCTGCAACAGGGAGGCGTGGACGCTGTTATTAATGATCTGCCTGTGACCGAAGTCTATATGAAGAGAAACCCCGGTAAGGTGAAAATGGTTGGCGAACCCTTTGAAGAGGAAGAATACGCTTACGCAGTTAAAAAGGGCAATAGTGAGTTATTGGAAAAGCTAAATAACGGCTTGGAAAAAGTGAAAGCTAGCGGTAAATTTGACGAATTAGTGATTAAGCATATTGCTCAATAATGCAGCACTTAATGCGTAACCTTGCTTTTGGTTACGCATTATTTTCTTTTAAGGCAATACTTTTAAAGCAAGGTGAATTTATTTGGAAGTCTTAGGTAATTATTATACTCATTTAGTGAAAGCTTTCCCTTTTTTAATGAAGGGTGCCGGCTTGACAATTCAAATCACGGCTATGTCGGTCTTTTTTGGCACTATTATAGGCTTGATCATCGGTCTGGGCAGGCTTTCACCTAAAAAAATTCTGTCAAAAATGTCGGCCGTTTATGTTGATGTGATTAGGGGTACTCCTTTATTGGTGCAGGTCCTGATCATTTATTTTGCCGTGCCCGGGTTGATGAGTGATATTTTGGATTCTCCAGTCCGTTTTAATCGTATCACCGCTGCCGTGGTAGCCTGCAGTATCAATAGCGGAGCCTATGTGGCGGAAATTTTTAGGGCTGGTATTCAATCCATTGAAAGAGGACAAATGGAGGCGGCTCGTTCCTTGGGAATGAGCAGGACCCAGGCCATGCGTTATATTATTTTACCTCAAGCTTTTAAAAGGGTGGTTCCCCCCCTAGGCAATGAATTTATTGCCTTGATGAAGGACACCTCTATCCTGTCCGTCATCGGGGTGGAAGAGTTGTTGAGAAAGGGGCAGCTTTATATTGCCGCTACTTACCAATCCTCCCCTATATATGTGGGGGTGGCCCTGGTGTACTTGGTGCTGACTTTAACCGTTTCCCGTTGGGTTAGTTACACGGAAAGGAGGCTGGGGGTAAAAAATGATTAGGGTAGAGGGCCTGTACAAGGATTTTGATCAATTGAAGGTGCTGAAGGGGATTGATTGCCGTATTACCTCTCAGGAGGTGGTTGTGGTAATCGGCCCCAGCGGTTCGGGTAAGAGTACATTTTTACGCTGCCTTAACCGGCTGGAGGAAGCCACCGCCGGCAGGGTGATTCTGGATGGGATAGAAATCACCAATCCGGGCTGTGACATTGATGATGTGCGTCAAAGGGTGGGGATGGTTTTTCAAAGGTTTAATTTGTTTCCCCATATGTCCGTTATAAAGAATATCACCTTGTCTCCTACTAAGGTCAAGGGTTTGGGGGAAAAGGAGGCCATAGAAAAAGCTAAGGAACTCTTAAAAAAGGTTGGTTTATCGGATAAGGAAAACGCTTTGCCTGACGAACTTTCCGGGGGGCAGCAACAAAGGGTGGCTATTGCTAGGGCCTTGGCCATGGAGCCCAAAATAATGCTTTTTGATGAGCCTACTTCCTCTTTGGACCCGGAGATGGTTGGCGAGGTGTTGGCAGTTATGAAGGATCTGGCTAAAGAGGGGATGACCATGGTGGTAGTTACCCATGAGATGGGTTTCGCCAGAGAAGTGGCAGATCGGGTTATCTTTATGGACGACGGTCAAATTGTAGAGGAAGCCCCACCCCTGGAAATTTTCAAAAACCCCCAGCATCCCAGGACACAGGGCTTTTTGAGCAAGATACTTTAAAGCCGAAAGCGTCAAGCGGTAGTTAAGCAGTGGCTAAGCGTGGTCCAACATTGTCTAACATTGTCTAACATGGTCTAACATTGCTTGCATGCAATTCTGCCTGAGACCCTTCACTTCGTTCAGGGTGACGTTTTGTTCGGGGTGACGTTTTGTTTGGGGTGACGTTTTGTTCGGGGTGGTGTTGGAGCAAAGTTTCTACTTCAACGTCATCCTGAATGCAGCGAAGCGTAATGAAGGATCTCCTGCAGAAAGACACGCAAAAAGCCTTCGACTTTTTTCAAAATTGACAGGTTTTTGCGCCTGTGTTATGCTTTAGTTACTTGTGATCTCCTAGCTCACAAGAGTTTATATTTTAGGAGGAATGATTAATGCTAGGTAAAGTAAAGTGGTTTAATCAAGAAAAAGGTTTTGGTTTTATTGAAAGAGAAGAAGGCGATGATGTTTTTGTACACTTTTCTGCCATCCAGGAAGAAGGTTTTAAAACATTAGCCGAGGGACAGGAAGTGGAGTTTGAAATCGTGGAGGGTCCTAGGGGTCCTCAGGCGGCTAATGTTGTTAAACTATAAATAAACAATAATACTTTTAGCTAGCTGAATAATTTTTGTTTTGATTTGGACACCCCTTATGAGCCTTAAGGGGTGTTTTCTTTTTAGTCAAGGAGTATTTTTTGATCCTGATTTACCTTGGTATTATTTTCATAAACTGGGCAATAATAAAAATGTTTAATGACAATATTATTTAATTTGCCGGCAGACTAAGCAGGAATTTTCCTTTTGTCGCTGAAACTATATATAAGATCAATAATAAGAGTCTGAAGGGAGCTGTTTGGTTATGCGTATTTCAACCAGAGGTAAGAATATCGAAGTCACAAATGCCCTCCGACAGCAAGCAGAAAAAAAACTCAGTAAGTTGGATCGATACTTGGGTCAGGAAACAGAGGCCCAAGTGACCTTTAGTGTGGAAAAGGATTCCCACATTGTAGAGGTCACCATCCGGTTAAATGGTTATATTTTAAGAGGCGAAGAAGCAACTACAGATATGTATGCTTCAATTGACTTAGTAATTGATAAGCTGGAAAGGCAAATTAAAAAATACAAAACCAAGTGGGACCGCAAATTGAAATCCCAAGGGTTAAAAGATTTTGTGGCTCAGCCTGCCCCCGAGGCGGATGATGAGCCCCGACTGGTCAGAACTAAGCGCTTCCCCATTAAACCGATGGATGCGGAGGAAGCCATTATGCAAATGAATATGCTGGGGCATAATTTTTTCGTTTTTTCCAATGCGGAAACTGAGGATACTAATGTGGTATACCGCCGTAAAGACGGCAATTATGGTTTAATTGAGCCGGATCATTAAAAACAAGGGGCCTTAAGGCCCCTTGTTTTTATTTGCACTGTTTGCTGTCAGCTCAACTGATAAGAAGGACCAAGGCTTACCCACCTCAACCGAAGTAAGAATATTTTTAAGTTTTACTTGTATTCAGTTTAAAAACCTTATTTGGTATAGTATAATTCATTTGTATTAATAGCAATAAAAATTTTGAAGAAAAGTACTTTCGGGATATTACAAAGAAGAGGTAAGAGGGGTGTAGGATGGATCTGTTTTTAATTTTTGGAATCATACTGGGTGCCTTGGCTGTAGTTGTAGGAATGATTGTAAAGGGTGCAAGTGTTTCGGTATTATTAAATCCGGCCGCAGCTATTATCATTTTGGTGGGCACTACTGCCGCGGTTATGAATTCCTTTCCCAAAAATGAGTTTCTTAATATTCCCAAGATTTTGGGGGCTTTACTGAAAGAAAAAAAGGGACAGGATTCAGTAGAAATTGTTAAGCAATTTGTGGAGATGTCGCAGCAGGCACGCAAGGAAGGTATTTTAAGCCTAGAGCCGGAGGTTGCTAAGATCGAAAACCCCTTTTTAAAAAAGGGCCTGGAATTGGTTATTGATGGAACGGATCGTGATCTTGTCAGAGAAACATTAGCAATAGAAATTGCCGGCGTAGAGGAGCGCCACCGTGCAGGGGCGGCAATTTTTTCCGCAGCAGGAAGTTACGCCCCCACACTGGGTGTTTTAGGAGCAGTTATTGGTTTAATCGGGGCCCTTGGAAATCTTGAAGACACCGAGGTGCTGGGACATATGATTGCAGCCGCTTTTGTGGCAACTTTATTCGGGATTTTTTTGGGCTATGTTGTTTGCCATCCCATTGCCTCCAGATTAAAAAGAAAATCAGCCATTGAGGCGAACAATATGCAAATCATTTTGGAGGGAGTCTTGTCCCTTCATGGGGGCGAAAACTCTAACAATTTAAAAATGAAGCTTGTCGGTATGTTAAATCCTAAGGATAGGTCAAAGTTAGCAGGTAACAGTACCGAGATACAGGGAAAGGATAAATAATTATGGCCGGGAAAAAGGTACATCAAGACGAACATGCCGATGAAACTTGGCTTTTGCCCTATGCTGATTTATTAACCCTATTATTGGCCTTATTTATTGTTATGTTTGCCATTAGCAATGTAGATAAGGAGAAATTTGAAAAGCTCAGCGAACAATTTGGTGCTATTTTTGCCGGTACCGGCGGAATTATGGAGGAAGGCGGCAGCACCATTATTTTAGTGCCTGATCTGGGTTCATTGATTGCGGAAACAGAGGCAGATAATTCATTAATTGAAGAGGATAATATGGTGGCTATCAAAGAAACCATCGAAGGGGAAATTGAAAAACATGCTTTCTCCGATAGAGTTAAGGTTGCTTTAGATAAAGAAGGGCTTGAGATTGCAATTCAGGATATTGTGCTGTTTAATCCCGGGGAAGCAAAAATATTAACCAGCGTTCACCCTTTGTTATTACAAATTGCCAAAACCTTGAATAATTTAGATAACAAAATTAAGGTTGTGGGTCACACCGATAATATTCCTATCCGCACCGAAAAGTATGAATCCAATTGGGAATTGAGCGCCATGCGCTCTATCAATGTAATGAACTTTATGGTTGAAAAGGGCGGACTTGAACCATGGCGGTTTTCAATTGAAGGGTTTGGGGAGTATTCTCCTAAGTATGACAATTCCACTGAGGGGGGCAGAGCAAAAAACAGAAGGGTGGAAATACTTTTAATTAGAAAATATCCGGTGAACAATTAGTCTTCTCTCTTTCATTATTTGATGGTAGAATATTAAAATAGGGTGGGCTGCTTGATACTATGTTTACCCAAGTTTAAACTGAAAAATGTCGCGAGGTAAAAGGATGGAGCAATTAACTGTAAGTATCTTGACTATTTTTGCAATTATGATTATCAGCTATCTAACCAAGCTGGCTAAGTTAGTGCCTGAAAATACGGTACCGGTACTGACTTCTCTTTTGTTTAATGTTACCTTGCCTGCTTTGATTCTAAGCTCAATGGCAAGCGGCCCCGGTAGGGAGATTTTGCGGGGCGGTTTTACCTTAGTGGGGATTAATTTCGTTTACTGTGGCTTGGCTTCTTTACTAATTTTGTTTTATCTCAAAAATTTGCCCTCAACAAATAGGACCGCCGGGGTATTGGCTTTTTCTTCCGTGTTTGCCAACACGGCCTTTGTAGGTCTGCCCATTATTTATCTCCTTTACGGGGATACCGGGGTTATTTTAGGGGCCTTATTTGACCAGACACAAACCTTCTTTATGTTTACCCTGGGCATTCTGTTTGTAGGAGGCCGGGAAGGGACAATTTTGCAAACCATTGCCGGTAGATTTAAGGAGCCGGTGGTGATTTCTTTACTGGCAGGCATTATTCTTTTACTCTTTGGAGTTGAATTTCCCGCTTTTGTGATGGGGCCCTTAAAATTAATCGGGGGCACAACCTCGGTTTTGGCCATGTTCACTATCGGTCAGTTTATTAATTTACAATACTTTAAGGATTTGAAAAGGGTTGTCAAAATATTGCCGGTTGTTGCGTTGAAGTTACTGGTAATTCCTTTGGCGGTCCTTTGGATTACCGGCCTACTACCCCTGGATCCCCAAACTAGAGGAGTGCTGGCTATTATGCTGGCTTCCCCCACAGCAATACTGGCGGCCATCTTTGCTAAAAGATTCGGTAGCGATTATGAACTGGCGGTCATGGCGGTGGTAGCTACCACCGGCCTGTCAATTATCACTCTGCCTTTTATCTTGTCAATGATGTAAAAGTGGAAAACGGAAGGCTAAAAGTTAAAGGCTTTGGGATGGATGGCTGGGCAGCCGCTTTCCGCTTAAATCACATCATAAAAACCACCCCTATAATTACAGCTACCGTTAGGCCGATCATTACCGGTCGGAAATTTTTTCTTACCAATTCCAAGACCGGTACGCCTACAATTCCTGCTACTGCTACCAAGGAGCACCAGGCTACTAGGGTGCCTCCGCCGGACCAAACAGCTCCTATTTGTCCGATTGCTCCCAAGGTTGAGGCGATGTTAACATCGCCTCCGGCCATGGCGGCTGCCAAGGTGCCTAACAAGGGCAGGCCGGAAAAACCTGATCCATCAAGTCCCGTTAATAATCCCACTACTAACAGTCCAAAGGCAGCTAAAAAACCGCTAGGCGGCATAAGTTGTGATAGCATTTTCCCTAAATCAAAAAGATAACCCGGTGCTCCTTCACCTAAAATTTTAACGGAGGCTTCAGGGTTGCCCAAAAAAAAGAAGCCCGCAATGGGAATAATGGGTCCCATCACCCGGAAGGCAAAAACTAGGCCGTCTGCCAAATAATCTGCTATACGATCTAAGCCGCCGGAGCCGCTAACATAGAGGGAGGCGATTACGATCAGCAATAATGCCACCCCGCCCAGCATGGCAGAAGCGGCTCCACCTGTCAGATTATATTTATAAAGGGCAAAGATTACATAGACCATGGACATGGCCAATAAAACCAATAAGGTTTTCCCCTTGGTTCTTTCCCCGGGAGTCCACCTTTGAACTCTGGTGGTAGTATCCAAGCCAGTGACCACAGGATGCAATCCGGAAGGGTATCTGTCCTTTCTATTCCAAAGGTAGGCCAAGGTCAGGGCTGTTATACCTGCCACTAAAGAGAGGATTCCTCCTTTCAGGGTAATCAACTCCACCGGCACTCCGGCGGCGGCAGCGGTTAACCCCGGCGCAGCTTGGATAATAATATCCCCTCCCAGGGCCAAACCCTGTCCCGCTAAAGCGATGGACATGGCTGCCAGCATGGGTGACAGCCCCATTTTTATTGCCGGAGGAGCCAAGAGGGCCCCTACTAAGGGAATGGCGGGAGTGGGCCAGAAGAAGGTGGATACAAGTGCAGTAGTGGCGGCCAGGACTAGGTAGCTTACCAAGGGTCCGCCCATCAGTTTTTTTAAGGGTACCACCATCATTTCATCTGTACCGGTGCTGCTTAAGGATTTTAACAGGGCGACCATCAAACCGATGATCATGAAAATACTCATTAAATCGCTACCTGCAACAACGCTGGCATTAAAGACAGTCTGTATTCCTTTACCGATCTGACCAAAGAAATTCCAGCCGATCAGAAAGGTGAATAAAATACAGGGGATAAGCACATTTCTTCTTAGGAACATAGTGATGACCACAAGAATAATTCCCAGTGTATACAGCCAGTGGCCGAATGTCATCATCAGGCCCTCCAATTCTTTTAGATGGTTTTATAATATATGCGGGGACGAGCGATTTACGTACCGTTTAGCAGTGATAGTCCACTGATATTAAACAGCAATTATGGTAATATATAATTATAGTGAACAAGAATACTAGGGGGCTGATTATGTTTACCGAGCTAACCATACCGCAATATGTAGAGAAAATGGCCGGCATCTCTTTCCCATCTCCCAAGGGGGGAAGTGCTTTAGCTATAACCGGTGCTATGGGTGCGGCGTTGGCGGAGATGTGCAGCCGGGTATCCGCCAATAACTATCCCGGGGAAAGCCGTTATCAAGATATTTCGGAAATAGCGGTTCTATTACAAGAACGTTTTCTTCAGCTGGCGGATAAGGATACGGAAGTGGTTTATGAAATGATTCTAGCCAACAGAAAAAAGGGGGAGAATCATCAGGAGCGGGAGGCTATCAAAGTAAGTAATGCCAAGGCTAATGAGAACCTGTTCAGAATCAGTGAAGTTGCTAATGATTTGCTGGATTTGGTTCAATACCTGGAGCCCCTCTGTGTGCCCAGTTGTATTGTGGATTTGCAGATTGTGCTGGCTTTAGCAACTACGATCAAGGACTCTGTGGCTAAAGCAATCGGAGACGGAAAGGCGACGCCCTTTGTGTAACGTGGTCTAATATGGGCTAACATGGACTAACATGGTCTAACATGGTCTAATGTGGTCTAACATGGACTAACATGGTCTAACATGGACTAACATGGTCTAACATGGACAAGCGGTTGTTAGGCGATTGTCCAGCGGTTGTCTAGCGATTGTCTAATGTGGTCTAACGTTGTCTGACATGGTCTAGTGTAGACAAGCGGTTGTCAAGCAATGGTCAAGCGGTGGCTAAGCAGTTGTTTTTGCATGCGATTCTGCATGAGATTGCCATGTCGCTTCGCTCCTCGCAATGACAATTAAGTAAAAAACTGCTTCAATGTCATCCTAAGCGCAGCGAAGGATCCCAAGTAGAATCACATGCAAAAACAATTGTTGGTCCGTTGCTCGACAAATGTCCTTTGCATTCAAGCAAAATCTGGTGCTGCTGCTTGATGATTCCATTGCCCTTTTAAGGGGTTTCCATCTAGAATAGAGTATAGGAAAAGGTGGTGACCCCAGTGAAAAAAAATACTTTGACCGATAAGCGAAACCTAATTCAGTGGTTTTTGGACAGCCAGCGTTTAGCTGCTCCGAAGGCCGAAAAGGTTTTGCGTCTTTTATTAGACAGCGATAGCCTGCTGAAAAAAATTAGCTTAATGCCGGAAATAACTGCTACGGATAACCTACTTTTGATTTCTTCCAGAGCAACCCAGCGGCAACCTTTTTTACTGAAAATGAACGGGCAAAAATTTTATGAAGTGGAAGCAGCTTTAAACGCTTTGAAAAATGAAGAATGGGAGTACTTATATCTACACTTGGCAATTAACAAAACTTTATTTTGCCAACATTGTGCTATTCGCAATAATGAAGAAAATAAAAAGGTAGAAAAAAGAAGGAAACAATTAATCAGGCAAATGTTGTTACAGATGATTGATCAAGCCTTAGATTTTCGGGATCAAAGGGCCTTTGAGGTGCTAACCAACAAACTGAAGGAAATAGAAACCGAGCTATAGATTAAAGCAGGTTGAAAAGTTCTTCTTTGCTATGGGAATTAAAGTAAAAATACTGATGGCTTGCCTTGCTATTCAAAAACCATAATGTTAAAATTATAAGGCATAGTATATGGGGAACCATCAAGGTTCCTCCTTCTTTTGCAGGGAGGCTGAATGATGCTTACATTTTTAAAAAATTTTTTGGATGACAACGCCAAAGAGATCAAAAAACTCAGCAAACGAGTGGAAGAAATTAATTTTTTGGAACCTCAGATACAGGCTCTTTCGGATGAAGCCCTCCGGGATAAAACTTGGGAGTTCAGGGAAAGGCTGGCCAATGGGGAGGAAACGGATGATCTTTTGCCTGAGGCCTTTGCAGTTGTAAGAGAAGCTTCTTGGCGGGTTTTAAAAATGCGCCATTTTGATGTGCAGCTAATAGGCGGTATGGTCCTTCATCAGGGGCGAATTGCGGAGATGAAAACCGGTGAAGGTAAAACCTTGGTAGCCACTTTGCCTGCCTACTTAAATGCTTTGACCGGACGCGGCGTGCATATCATAACCGTCAATGATTACCTAGCCACCAGGGATAGTGAGTGGATGGGGCAAATTTATCGGTTCTTAGGATTAGAGGTAGGCTTGATTGTTCACGGTCTTACCTTTGATGAAAGGAAAGAAGCCTATAACTCGGATATTGTTTACGGAACCAATAATGAGTTTGGTTTTGATTATTTAAGGGATAACATGGCCTGGTCACCGGAGCAAATGGTGCAAAGGGAATTGTTTTATGCCATCGTGGACGAGGTCGACAGCATTTTAATTGATGAAGCGAGGACACCTTTAATTATTTCAGGTCAAGCCGACAAGCCCACTCAAGTCTATTATACAGTGGCAAAAATAATTCCCAGGCTAAAGGTTGAGGCAGATTATACAGTTGATGAAAAGGCTCACACCGCTGTTTTAACGGAAGAAGGAATTGCTAAGGTTGAAAAGATGCTTGGGGTGGAGAATCTTTATGATGATGTGAATACGGAACTGAGCCACCATGTTAATAATGCCTTGAAGGCTCATACTTTGATGAAGCGGGACCGCAACTATGTGGTTAAAGACGGGGAAGTAATTATTGTAGATGAGTTTACCGGCCGTTTAATGTTTGGTCGGCGTTATAGTGAAGGCTTACATCAGGCCATCGAAGCTAAGGAAGGGGTTAAAATTGAAAGAGAATCCCAGACACTGGCTACCATCACTTTTCAAAATTATTTCAGAATGTATGAAAAGCTTTCCGGGATGACGGGCACGGCGGAAACGGAGGAAGCGGAGTTTAGCAAAATCTATGGGATGGATGTGGTAGTGATTCCCACCAACAAACCCATGATTCGGGAGGATTATCCCGACCTTGTCTACAGAACGGAGCAGGGTAAGGATAGGGCTGTGATCGAAGAAATCGTAACATGTTATCAAAGACAGCAACCGGTGCTGGTAGGGACCATCTCCATTGAAAAGTCGGAGCAACTGAGCGATTTACTGAAAAAGCAAGGCGTTCCCCATCGGGTTTTAAATGCTAAGTACCATGAGCAGGAGGCGGAAATAGTAGCGGAAGCAGGGCAAAGGGGCAAGGTTACTATTGCTACCAACATGGCTGGTAGGGGGACGGATATTGTCCTGGGAGATGGAATAGTGGATTTGGGTGGCCTTCATATCATTGGTACCGAAAGACATGAATCCCGACGGATTGATAACCAGTTAAGAGGTCGTTCCGGCAGGCAGGGGGATCCGGGTTCCAGCCGCTTTTATGTTTCCTTGGAAGATGATCTAATGCGTCTATTTGGTTCGGATAATATTACCGGTTTAATGGAAAAGCTAGGGATGGATGACAGCACCCCGGTGGATCATCCCTTGATCTCCCGTTCCATCGAAACAGCTCAAAAGAGGGTTGAAAACCGCAACTTTGATATGCGTAAGCATGTTTTGGAATATGATGATGTGATGAATCAGCAAAGGGAGATTATTTATCGTCAAAGAAGGCAGGTCCTAGAAGGGGAAAATCTCAAGGATAATGTTTTGGATATGGTTGATACCATCATTGATGGGGCCATTGATCGCTACTCGGCGGTGAGCCAGTTCCCCGAAGAATGGGAGTTAGCTTCCTTTAGTCAATATGCGGAGCAAACATTCTTGCCCGGAAAATTATTAGCACCGGAAGACTTGGCTAAAATGGAGAAGGAAGAAATCCGGGAAATGTGCCATAGTTTAGCTAGAGAGCTTTATGAAGCCAAGGAGCAGGAGGTTGGTCAAGAAGCAATGCGGCAACTGGAAAGGATGGTTATCCTGAAGGTTGTTGATGCTAAATGGATGGATCATATTGATGCCATGGATCAATTAAGGCAGGGTATTGGCTTGAGGGCTTATGGTCAGAGGGACCCCTTAATTGAATATAAGTATGAAAGTTTTGATATGTTTAATGCCATGATCGCCGAAATCCAAGAAGAGGTTACCCGTTATATCTATAGAGTTAGAATTATGGAGGAACGGGAAGGGCCTAAAAATCTAGTGGAGAACAAATATGAGGAAGAGCCGGAGAAAAAACCGATTAAAAAGGGGAAAACTGTTGGCAGAAATGATCCCTGTCCCTGTGGCAGCGGTAAAAAATATAAACGCTGCTGCGGAAGTAAATAGCAAAAAAGACCCCGCAGGGTCTTTTTTAATTACCAGTTACTACGCCTATTGGCCTGAAAACAGTCTTGGCAATAAACAGGCTTGTCGCCTGTAGGTAGGAAAGGAACCAAGGCTTCTTTTCCACAGGAGGAACAAATAGCGGAATGCATTTCTTTTCTTCCTCTGGATTGGCTACCGCCACGTCCCTGTCTTTGGTTTTTTCTGGCAGCGCGACAAGTAGGGCAACGGCCCGGCTCATTTTCAAAACCTTTTTCAGCGTAAAACTCCTGTTCAGATGCCGAAAAAACAAATTCGGCACCACACTCTTTGCAGCTCAAAGTCTTGTCTGTAAACACGGAAAACCTCCAAATTATGTGTATTGCCCGGTTGCTTATAGCATTCCAACATTCCCCAAGCTAAAAGCAACCCGGAGGTTTATCAGATACTAGCACTATCGAGCTAATTTAAAGTATAACCTTAAATTTCCCTTGAATCAAGAGCTGCATATCCTTTTTTTAGAATTTATTTGTATAAAACACCTAAGATCTAGATAAATTTTCTCCCTACCCGGGCTGCCAACAGGACCGGATCATACACCGGGGAAAAGGGAGGAGCGTAGGCCAGGTCAAGATCGAAGATATCATCCAGAGTCATTTTATGCTGAATGGCCGTT
>Ga0265293_10005982_pt1 | contig 19838 bp, 25 predicted proteins | sample Munlanlewell138R_FD_192505 | JGI IMG/M metagenome (GOLD analysis project Ga0265293, IMG submission 192505) | Leachate microbial communities from a municipal landfill in Southern Ontario, Canada - Leachate well 138R | ecosystem: Engineered > Solid waste > Landfill > Unclassified | place: Canada... | reverse complement strand
GATGGAATTGACAAAAAACAATATCCTTCAACAGGCAGCTCAGGCTATGCTTGCACAAGCTAATCAAGCACCTGAAGGAGTACTTCAGTTATTAAGATAGTGAAAGTAATTTTATAAAAACATCAAGAATAGAAGGCCAGTATGACTGGCTTTCTGTTTTTAATCAATATTTTTTAAAAAGTTTTATAAAGAAGCTATAAAAAAATTAATTTAATGTCGATAGAAGGTATAAGGATAAAGTATTGTAGTTGAAGAGGTGGAGATGGATGGTAAATAGAATTACAGGTATGACATCAGGCTTGGATACGGATGCATTAGTAAAAGCGATGGTGTCACCGATACAAACTAAAGCAGATAATGCCTATCGAGACAGGCAATATGCTATTTGGCAACAGGAATGCTATAGGGATGTGATAAAAAACCTACAAGAGTTTCAAAGTAATTTTTTGGATGTTTTGAAGAGGGATCATTACCTCATGTCTGAAGCGACCTTTAATTCTTATACAGCTACAGTTCAAGGCAGTTCAGCTGTAACAGCAGTGACCACAGGGACAGTGATTCCAAAAGAACATACTCTATCCAATATCATAATGGCTCAAAAGGATACATGGGAGAGCAATAAGGTTTCGGAAATGTTAGGTACAGGGATAGATTTAGAAAGCTTATCGGAAGGTGACGAAATCGGCATAAATCTAGATGGAAAAGACAGGGCTATCCTATTAAATGGAAACTACAGCAATGTGGATGAGCTTGTACAAGACTTACAATCTAAAATAGACCTTGCCTTTGGCGCAGGCAAGATAACTGTCCATAATGAAGCCGGGGAGATATCCTTTCAGGCCCCAAGTCATGAGGTAATCTTAACCAATACAATAAATGTTGAAACAGGTGAATACAATGAAACTGTGGAGAATCTGGGATTTGAATCAGGAGATAGGAATGTACTCAGCACATCCAGGGTTTTAGGGGAAACTAATTTTCAGGGTGATATTTTCCAAGGGGAAGAGGATATTTCATTTTTAATAAACGGTGTTGAATTTACCTTTAATAAGGATACCGATACATTAAATGATATATTAAATGAGATCAATCAAAATGATAAAGCCAATGTGAGGATGTACTATAGTAAATTTACAGATACCTTCGTATTGGAATCCAAAGAAGAAGGACAGATGCATAAAATCAGCTTTACGGATATAAAGGGAAGTTTTTTTGAAAATGGTTTGGGTATGAATGGGACAGAAAATAAAGGGAATATTCTTGAAGGAAGAGACGCAACCTTTGAATTAGATGGTATTTCCACAAGCAGGTCTAGCAATAATTTCAATATTAATGGATTAGTTTTTACGCTAAAAGAAAACACAACTGAAAATATCAAAATATCGGTAGATACAAATACACAATCCACAAAGGATACCCTTGTCAAGTTTGTGGATGAATATAACAAGCTGATAGATAAATTGAACACTTTAGTCAATGAAGAAAGATTTCCCGGCTATAACCCTCTGTTAGAGGAGCAAAAAGAGTCTATGTCAGAAAAAGAGATAGAGCTATGGGAGCAGAAAGCGAAAAGCGGAATATTAAGAAGCGATGATACCTTACAGAAAATAATAAGGGATTTTAGAATGGCATTGACTTCCCACGTATCAGGCTTGGGAATAAGTATGCACGAAATAGGAATAAGTACCGGTTCCAATGTTTCACAAGGCGGCAAATTGACTATCAATGAAGAAAAATTAGACAAAGCCTTAAAAGAGAGGCCTCATGATATCATGAAATTATTTACAGATTCAGCGGTGGGAATTGCAGGTAAGTTAAAAGGTATTGTCAATTATTCCATTAGTTTTACAGGTGAAAAAGGAGTATTGCTTAAGAAAGCCGGATGGGAAGGGACTACATCTGAGCAAGATAACATATTAACCAAAAAAATAAAGAACTCTGACAAGCTTATATCCAATTTATTAACGAAACTAGCCGAGGCTGAAGAAAGACACTATAGGAAATTTGCGAACATGGAAAAGATATTATCCAGTTTATACTCCCAATCAAGCTGGCTAACAAGCATGTTCAATTCAGGTAATTGATATGGAAAGAATAGATTTGTTACTATCAAAGAAGAAACTCCTGGATGATTTTTACCATATGGTCATGAAGGAAAGGGAATGCATAGAAAGAGAAGAATGGAAAAGAGTAGAAAATATAATCAGCTCTAAAGAATATAAATTATTGAAGGTCAACAGGATTGATAAAAAATTAAAAAATAGAACGATGGATAATGCAAAAAGCAAGGAAGAAAAAAAGCTTCATGAAAATATTGAGGCACTTATTATAAGCATACAGATAATGGGGCAAGAAAATATTCATTTGATTGAAGAAATGATAAAGGAAAGCAAGAAACAATTAAAGGACATTCAGGTAAAACAAAAGGTAAATTCAGCTTATTATCAGCCGGAGGAAAAACAAAAAGACGGATGTTTTATAGATAAACTCAAATAGTAGGGTGGAGGTATAAAAAATGAATGTACTATTGCCGGGAAATCAAATTCAATCAAATCCTTTAGTTTCTAATCGGCATAATCCGACAAACAGCAGTGCTCTGGCAAGTTCTGATCTGGACAATATCGAACCGATACAAAAAATTAGCAAACTGGAATTAGCCACTTTTGATATGGATTATTTAAAAAGTGATGAAGGTCAAGAGCAAATGCATGAAATGCTCGAGGTAGCCAATAAAATCATATTCGGAAACGGAACCCATTTCAAATTTCAAATCCATGAGAAGACCGGAGCAACCATGGTAAAAATGATTGATACGGAAACGAATGAGATTATAAAGGAATTTCCTAGCGAAAAAGTATTAAATATTATTGCAGGCCTATGTGAATTGGCAGGTATACTATTTGATGAAAAAGCGTAAAGGAAAAACAAAAAAGGGTGAGAGGAAGGGTTAACAATGTATCAAAATACAGCTAGTGCATACAATATATATTTTGATAATAGTATCAACACAGCATCACCGGAAAAGTTAACACTCATGCTTTATGAGGGGGTTGTAAAATTCTGTAGGTTTGCTGAGATTGCTATACAAGAGGGTAATATTAAATTGAGACATACCAATTTAATTAAAGCTCAAAATATTGTAAAAGAACTGATGATTAATGTGAATAAAGAAGCAGGAGAAATAGCAGATCAATTTCTAATGTTATATGATTTTATTCAATTACAGTTAGTTGAAGCAAATGTCGAAAATAATTGTGAGAAAATAAAAGTTGCTCGAGAGCTTATGGAAGAGTTATCCAATACATGGGCACAAATCGTATAAAAAATGTTAAAAATGGGTTAAATTAGCGGATTTTATGAATAATAAATATAAAAACAATGGGGAATCAGTTTTTTAACTTGCATTTCTCTGTTGTTTTTTTTATACTAAAGATGATGGCTAAATTTGTCTTTTTATAACGAAAGAAAGGGAAATAACAACCATGAAAATATCTAACGATATGACCATACAACTTTTAAACAAAGCACTAGATGCTTCAGTAAAAAGGCAAGGGGCAATCAGTAATAATATTGCTAATGTGAATACCCAAAATTACAAAGCGAATAGGGTTATTTTTGAGGAGGAGCTTAAAAAAGCTATTCTACCCAAAAACAATGCAGGTCTCATGACAACAAAAAGTAAGCACATGAGCCTATCCCAAGGTATTCGAGACATTAAGCCGCGAGTTGTTAAGGACACCCATACCACTATGGGGTTAGATGGGAATAATGTGGATATTGATGTAGAGAATGCAAATTTAGCGGCAAATCAGCTTCTGTATAATGCCTTGGTTACCCAAATCAATAATAAATATAGAGTTTTACAGCATGTTATTAGTGAAGGGAAGAAATAAAGATGAGGATATTCAAAGCATTTGAAATAAGTACAAGCGGATTAACAGCAGAAAAGCTCAGAATGGATACCATCTCTTCTAATATTGCTAATTCGGGAACTACCCGGACAGAAGATGGAGGTGCCTATAAGAGAAAGATAGCCATTTTTAAAGAAAATTTACATAAAGAAGTGGATAGTCATTCCGGTATAAGGAGAATTGTTTCGAAAGGAGTCAAGGTCCATTCGGTCATACAGGATGAAGAAACACCGATGAAAGTGGTATACAATCCAAGCCATCCCGATGCTGATAATGAAGGGTATGTCGAAATGCCCAATGTGAACATTTTAAATGAGATGGTGGATATGATAGCTGCAACAAGAGCATACGAGGCCAATGTGACTGCGTTAAATGCATCAAAGGCCATGTTTGTAAAGGCCTTAGAAATAGGAAAATAAAGGGGTGCTTTTATGGGGGATATAAAAGTTGGGGGTTTATATTCTGAAAGCAAAAATTTAATGCTTGGTAGAGTCCATGAAAAAGGGGATCATGGTCTATCCTTTAAAAATGTTTTTCAGGAAGAACTAAGAGAGGTTAACCGATTACAAATTGAATCAGATGAAATGACAAAACAGCTTATACTTGGGGAGACAGACAATATTCATGATGTCATGATCAAGACTACAGAGGCTACCTTGGCATTAGAAATGACAGTCCAAGTGAGAAATAAGATTGTAGAAGCTTATCAAGAAATCATGAGAATGCAAATATGAGAAACACTGCAAAAAGTTAAGATTTTTTCAGGGGAAAAATTGGGGTTAATTGAATGCAAAATTTAGGGGAATTTTGGGGGAGAATTAAGAATGTTTGGGCAAACATGCCCAATAAAAAAAAGGTAGCACTTATTATTGTAAGTGCTTGTTTGCTTGCCATGATTATGGCTTATTATTTTTTCTTTGGAAGAACTACCTATGATATTTTATTTGCAGATTTATCGGTAGCTGATTCGGGTGCCATTATTACAAAACTTGACGAATTGGATGTAACTTACAAACTAGAGAATCGAGGAGCAACAATCAAGGTTCCTACAAAGCAAGTCGACAAGTTACGTATAAGCTTGGCTAATGAGGGAGCATTATCATCTGCTGGAGCAGGCTTTGAACTTTTCGATAATAGCGGTTTTGCACTTACCAATGAAGAAAGAGAGATCATGTATCAAAGGGCCCTGCAAGGAGAGCTACAAAGAGCGATTATGTCTATGGATGAAGTTGATTATGCTTCTGTCATACTTTCTATGCCAAAAGAATCGCTTTTTTCAGAGGAAAGGAAAAAAGGAAGTGCTTCCATCGTTTTAAAAATTAAACAATATAAAAGATTAAGTCCGGAGAAAGTAAGGGGTATCGTAGCTCTTGTTTCTGGTGCAGTTCGAGATATCGCACCAGAGCATATTGAAGTGATTGATACAGATATGAATTACTTAAGCTCCGGACTTAATCATGTGGATAATCCTTATAGTATAAAGGAGGCCAATGACAGAATGAGTCTTAAAAAGGACTTTGAAAAAACACTGGAAGAAGATATAAAACTCATGCTTGAGACAGCTTTTGGCAAGGATAAAATAGTCGTTAAGATTAATGCAGACATGAATTTTGACACAAAGGAAACAACAAGTATTGCTTATGATCACGATAATCCGGTTATTGTCAGCATCCAGGAGTCTATTTCCATTACTGACGGAGCCGATGCAGGTTTTAGCTTAAGCCCGGTTGATAATAATATCCAATATTATGGTGCAAATACAGATGAAGTGGCAGCAATACCCGGGTTAGGGAACTATGAAAATATCAGGAATTATGAAATAGGGGAAACAACAACAAAAATTGTTAAAGCCCCAGGTGTGGTTGACAGGATGACTACCTCGGTTATATATGATGGTCAATTATCGGATACGAAAAAGGAAGCTATAAGAAATATTGTCGTGGCTGCTGTTGGATTGAACGAGGTTCGAGGTGACATCATAAGTGTTGAAGGATTTTCATTTGATAGAAGTTCTGAACAAGAATTAAGAAAAAGCATGGAGGAAGCTGAACAAAAATATTTCGCAGACATGCGAAGGAGAGAACTTATAAGATATATTGCATTGGGTCTTGTGCTTTTACTCATATTGATCAGTATTTTGATACTGGCCAGAAAACGCAAACATTCGCAATTAGCGTTAAATGACACAAAGAGTTTGAAGCCCGCAGCCATTCAGCCGGTAGCCATAGAAGAAATGCTCAATGACATTTCTTTAAAGCACCATGATGAACAGTCTGAAGTAGAAGAGGAAATAAACAAGTATGCAAAAGAATCACCTCATAAGGTGGCCGAGGTTATAAAGACATGGTTGTTACAGGAGGAGGCATAAGAGTATGAAAGAAAGACTGCAAACATTAACAGGTGTGGAAAAGGCTGCTATTCTCTTTATTGCATTAGGGCCTGATGTGTCTGCCAATGTATTAAGACTTCTGCCCGAATCCATGATTGAAAAGATTTCATTTGAAATCGCAAATATTACATCCGTAAAGGCATCCTTAAAAAATGAAATATTGACTGAATTTGTGGAGATCCAAAGGGCCAGTCAATATATACAAGAAGGCGGAATTGATTATGCAAAAGAAATATTAACGAAAGCATTAGGGGTAAAAAAAGCAGATGAGATTCTACTGAACACCGAAAGATTAGCTCAAAGGCGGAGGCCATTTACATTAGCCCGGAAAACAGATCCTAGTCAGTTGTTAAAAACAATTGTTAACGAACACCCTCAAACTATTGCTCTTATATTATCTTTTTTACAAGCAGATAAGGCAGCTCAGGTATTATCAGGCCTTTCAGATGAAGTAAAAACAGATGTAGCTTATCGTATAGCTACTATGAATAAAACATCACCAAAGGTTATAAAGCAAGTGGAGCAAATACTTGACAGAAGATTATCCAATGTACTGGATGGGAACTTTGAATCCTATGGAGGTATAAGAACACTGGTCGAAATACTTAACTCATCGAACAGGGGAACAGAGAGAAGCATATTAGAAGCATTAGAAGAACAAAATGCAGAGTTGGCTGAGAAAATTAGAGACGGTATGTTTGTATTTGAGGATATTACCAACTTGGATGGGGTCTATATTCAACGTGTGCTTCGGGAAGTAGATAACAGTGATTTGGCTTTAGCGCTAAAGGGTGCCTCAAAGGAAGTCTCAAATTTAATTTATGCGAATATATCAAAACGTGCAGCCGAAACATTAAAAGAAGATGTGGACTTTATGGGTCCTGTTAAGATTACAACTGTGGAAGAATCGCAACAAAAAATTGTTAGCATCATAAGAAGATTGGATGAATCAGGGGAAATTATTATTAATAGGGGTGGAGAAAGTGCAATCATCATTTAATATTTTAAAAGGGGCATGGGGAGATCAGGAGCTCTATAAAAAGGTTATTCCCATCATCAAAATTGTGGGTCAAGACAGGGATGAAATGAGGGGAAAACAAAATCTGTCTTCAGAACTCAGAGAAAATCACGCAACTTATGAAGCAGATAGAATTATTAGGGAAGCATTAGAAGAAGCTGAACTTCTCAAAAAAGAGGTTTTTGAGAAAACTAAGGAAGAAGCCCATTCTATTCTGGAAAACCTGAAAGAAACCACTTATCAGAGTGCTTATCAAGAAGGAATGGAGAAGGGATTAGTGGATGGCAAAAAGGCGGGCCTTGAAATGGCTAATGAGGAATGCCAGCTTGCCCGGGATAATGCAAAAACCATGCTTCAAAATGCTCATTTTGAAGTTCAGGAAATTATAAGTAGAGCCCAGATAGAAATTATTCACTTAGCAATTGATATAGCCAAAAACTTGATGAATAGAGTGAAGCTTGAGGATGAAGGCGTGTTAATGGATATAGCAAGAGATGCCTTCCTTGAATTAAAAGATAAAGAACAGATTATTATTCATATTCATCCATCCAATAAGGATGTGTTGACAGAGTACCTGAATGAAATTAAGGAGATGTGTCCTAAAGCAAATCTCATTTTATTAGAGGATCCGACTATAGATCCCATTGGGTGCCGTCTTGAAAGTGAAACAGCAACAATTGACACACAAATGGATAGTCAGCTTAATAAAATTAGGGAAGCCTTGATGGACATGAGAAATCATCATGAATTATAAATCTCTTTGCAAAGAATGGAGCAAAATTGTTATCGAAAGAGATTTTTATGTCAGAGAAGGACGTGTCAATCAGGTAATAGGGCTAACAGTTCAGGTAGAAGGAATTCAAGCTTTTGTAGGAGAGGTTTGTGAGATTTATATTAACAAAAAAGAAAAGGTACTATCGGAAGTAGTAGGATTTACAGGAGACAAGGTTCTGGTAATGCCTTTTGGGGAGCTCAGTGGTATTTCTCCCGGATCCAGAGTTATTCCTACAGGCAAAAGTATGCGAATAAAAGTGGGAGAAAAGCTTTTAGGCAAGGTGCTAAACGGGTTGGGGCAATCCTTTGATGGTGAAGATATCGACTTGATTGAAGAGGTTGATCTCTATCGAAATCCACCGAATCCTTTAACTCGAAAAAGAATAGATACCATTATAACCACAGGAATAAGGGCTATTGACGGGCTAATAACAGTTGGAGCAGGTCAACGGATGGGGGTATTTGCTGGAAGTGGTGTAGGAAAAAGCACCCTCATAGGAAAGATATGCAAGAATTCCTCAGCAGATATCAATGTCATTGCTCTTATAGGCGAGAGAAATCGAGAACTTCAAAATGTAATCGATGATGATTTAGGTGAAGAGGGTTTAAAAAAGTCTGTGGTGGTATGTGCTACATCTGACCAGCCTGCCCTAGTTAGGATAAAAGGAGCCTACACAGGAACAGCTATAGCTGAGTATTTTCGAGACAAAGGCTATAATGTCATGCTCATAATGGACTCTGTAACAAGATTTGCTATGGCCCAAAGAGAAATAGGACTAGCCATAGGGGAACCACCAACAACGAAGGGTTATACGCCTTCAGTTTTCGCACTATTACCTAAACTTTTTGAACGCTCAGGAACATCAGACAAAGGTTCGATTACAGGATTTTACACTGTACTTGTGGATGGAGATGATTTTAATGAACCTATATCGGATGCTGCCAGAGGCATACTTGATGGTCACATTATTTTATCCAGGGATTTAGCAACAAAAAATCATTTTCCGGCCATCGATGTGGGGGAGAGTATTAGCAGATTGATGAGTCAGATAGCAAGTGATAAGCATAAGGAGTTAGCATCACTCATGAGGGAGATAATGGCGACCTACAAAGAAGCAGAGGATCTCATTAATGTTGGTGCTTATGTCAAGGGGTCCAATCAAAAGCTGGATAATGCTATTTACTTTTATCCTCAAATAATTTCTTTTCTAAGGCAAGGAAGCAAAGAAACCAGTTCATTAGAAGAAACATTAAGGAGCATGCAAAGTGTTCTTACAAATCAATAAATCAGGGGGGTTAAAACATGAAATTTGAGTATTCTCTCAACGGTGTCCTGAATTATAGAAAGACAGTAGAGGACTTAAAAAAACATGAGTTAAATCATGCAAAGAAAGAAGTGAAACTGCAAGAAGATAAATTAAGAGAAATGAAGTCAGAATACAGTAATTTATTAGAAGAAATAATCAGCAAGGGATCTTTTGATGTACTGGAACAAAAACAATATTATAGATACTTAGAAAATGTAAAGGAAAAATTAGAGATGCAAAGGGGGAGGGTAGAATCATGTAATCAATTATGTGACAGTGTAAGAGCTTCCGTCATTGATGCCCAAAAAGACAGAAAAATCATGGAAAAGTTAGAACAGAAAGAATGGAAAAAGTTTTTGTTAGAAATGAAAAGGGAGGAGGATAAAGAATTTAACGAAATGGCAGGAATACTTTTTTATAGAAAGGAGGTGTGAGAATGACAGCTCTAAGAGGTATTCAAGGGTGTAGCCTTTATGGTAGCAATAAACCCCAACAGATTATAGGTGAAAATGAAGAAACAACAGAGGATTGCTTGGACTTTGATCTTTTGCTAAATCAATTGATCATGAATCAATTGGTTAACCTGGACAAGGCGGAAAGGTTAGATCTTGCTGGATTTGATGGAGTCACATCAGAGATTGAACCGATAAAAACCTTATGCTGTAAAACAGATGAAAGATTGGCCAAATATGCAAAGGATATAGAAAACAACGAAATTTTCAAGCAGCAGGGGTCGAGTAAAGAAATAATACCCCAAGGAAACCCTGATAGCAAAGAAGAGAATCCCTTAAAAATGGACGACAAGAATGCCTTTATGATGAGGGCGCCCATAGATTCCATATTAAAATCTCTAGTTCCAAACGAACTGCATGTTCAGGAAGAAACCTTACCAATTATGAATCCTTCCGAACCAAAAGAAGTTTCATCGGTTATAGACACTTTAGGACAGGAAGATACCCTGGAAACTATGAATTTAGAAAAGGTTGAGCCGGAAGAACATAAGCTTCATAGGCACGCAGAAAAAATGTCCTTCAAGGATTCGGGTGAGTCAGAAAATAATACGGAAGCAGATGACGGCAAAATAGATAGACACATGGACAAACCGATTTCTATGAAACCAAATGAATTCGAATATCCTAAGATGATATTACCAAATTCATCGAGCAGCTCCATTAGGAACCTGGATGAAATCTATATGGTCCTTTATAAAGGAATTGGACAAGGAAAGGATAAAGAAAAAACGACTCTTACAATCAAGCTTCATCCTGAGGAGTTAGGCCATTTGAAAATCCAGCTTGAAGTAAAAGAAGGAATAATTAAAGGAAACATCATGGTTGATAATGAAACCGCTAAAAATGCTTTACAAAGTCACTTGCCTGATATGAAGGAGCAATTGAGAAATCAAGGGTTATCGATTGAAAACCTGGATGTAAGCTTAGAACAACAATTTTCTAAGAATTTTAGCGAATCAGCTGAGGAGAGAAACCGATATTTTACAAAGCATTTTGAACATTCAAGAAAAGAAATAAGCCATGTCTTATATGAAATGCAACATGTGGGAAGCAGTCAAAGATTAAATATATTAGCCTAGGAGGATTTATGGAAGCAATAGGATCAACATCAAGTACAAATGATTATTCTTCAAACAAAGCTGCATTAAAACCTTCACAAAATCAATTAGGGTCCAACGCCTTTTTTAAGATTTTAGCAGCACAGCTACAATATCAAGATCCTTTAAAAGGAGCTGATAATACAGAGTACATAGCTCAAATGGCTCAGTTTTCTACATTAGAAGAATTGCAAAATTTAAACAATTCTTTTCAACAAATGATGCTAAGACAGGATTTAACGATAGCAGGTCAAATGATTGGAAATTCTGCAGCAGTTTATTCTGAAGGTGAATTAATTCAAGGGATTGTAGAAGGTTATATCGTAGCTGATAGCGGGATACTTATCGCAATCGATGGCAAGGAATATCCTTTAGAAAGGATCGTAGCCTTAAAAAAATCTGAAGAAGCTGATGAAGGGGAGTAGTATTTTATGACATATCGTATCCATTCTGGCTATTTAATGCCATACGAGCCCATAGAACATTCACCCAAGGAAAATAAAACAACAACAGAGAAGAAAGTAGCTTTTAAGGAAATATTAGAACAGACGACGAAGAAGGATAGTAAAGCAGTTAAGATTTCAAATCATGCACAGCAAAGGCTGCAACAAAGAAATATTGTTCTGGAGCAAGGCGACTTGGATAAATTACAAAAAGCTATGGAAAACGCAGGGAAAAAGGGTGCTCGTGAAGCGGTGTTATTTTACAAAGACACAGTATTTTTAACAAGCATACGCAATAATACCATTATTACTGCTCTAAACTCCAAGGAAAGAGGAGAAAATATTTTTACGAATATTGATAGTGCAGTGGTAGTGGGAGAATGAAATCATAGGCCGGACCTCCTTGAGGAAGCCTAAAAGGCTGTAGATTGAGTGAAACAGCCACAAATAATTATAATAGAATGTTAGGATAAGGGGGATTTTAAAATGTTACGATCTTTATATGCAGGTGTAAGTGGAATGAAGAGTAATCAGACCAAGATGGACGTCATAGGAAACAATATTTCTAATGTCAATACAACAGGTTTTAAAACAGGAAGAGTAAGCTTTAAGGATTTATTCAGTCAAACCATATCCAGTGCACAAGGTTCTACAAGCAGCACCGGAGGAATCAATGCTATGCAAGTTGGTCTGGGTGTATCCTTAGCAACAATCGGCAATATTATGACCGGTGGATCCATACAATCCACTGGAAGGGATTTAGATGTCGCCATTGAAGGACAAGGATTTTTAGTGGTATCCCCAGATAGTGGATCCACAATCCTCTATACCCGTGACGGTACCCTTAATACAGACAGGCAAGGCAATCTTGTGACAGCTTCAGGGATGAAGGTGCAAGGATTTTTGCCTTCTACCGTATCCCAGGATCCCACAGATATAAGCAATACAATCAGAGGAAACTTGCTTGTACCACAAACTATCGGGTCTCATAAGCTGGAAGAAGTATCGATTGATGGTAATGGCTATGTCAAAGGTATTTACAATGGTGAAATATACTACATAGGTAGAATTGCTCTAGCAAAATTCTCTAATCCGGAAGGACTTGAAAAGATGGGTAACAACACCTATGCGAAATCTTCAAACTCCGGAGAACCTAGTTATGGAAGTTCGGGAGTAGATGGCATGGGAAGAATTAGAACAGGATGTTTAGAAATGGCAAATGTTGATTTAGCTACGGAATTTACGGAGATGATTATTACAAGCAGAGCTTACTCGGCGAATTCAAAAATTATTACGACCTCAGATGAAATGCTCCAAGAATTAATTGGATTAAAACGATAAAAAAGGTGTCTCAGAGGATAGGAGCCATCCTGTCTTCTGAGACTCAAATTAAAGAGGTGCAAAAAGGGGGATAAGGACATGATTAAATTGACATCATTGCAGGGGGAAGAATTTTATATCAATCCTGATTTAATAGAAAAAGTACAAAATAGCCATGACACTATCATCACTTTAGTCCATGGTAAGCGTATACGTGTAAGAGAAGAGGGAAAGGATATTCGCCTAAAATTTATGGACTATAAAAAAATGATACATGGGGATATGGAGGTGGAGGAAAAATGAAAAGATTGAATCCAATCCCCATGGTAGCATTGACTGCATCCTTTGCTTTAATGGCGGTATCTGTCAGTATGGGTGTTAATACTCCTGGAGGCGCAATGATATTTGTTGACCCAGCATCCTTTGTCATTACTGTATTAGGTTCATTTTGCTCATTAGTGACATCCTTCCCATTTGCTATATTATTGAAAACTCCAAGAATTATTAAAAGTGCATTTTCAGAACCAATTCAGTCAAGAAAGGAAATAGTGGATATTTTTTCGGGGCTTTCTAGAAAGGCCAGGACAGAGGGGTTGCTGGCTTTAGAAGAGGAGGTTCAAAATTTAGAGGATGAATTTCTAGTACGTGGCATGCAGATGGTAATAGATGGTGTAGAACCGGAAAACATTCGGGAAATTCTTGAATTTGAAGTCTATTCCCTTGAAAAGAGACATAGCTACGGACATGCGATTTTTGCAAAATGGGCAGAATTTGCTCCAGCATTTGGCATGATTGGAACATTGATAGGGTTAATCTTAATGTTAACAGATTTAACAAATGCTGATGGTATCGGTGTTGGCATGGCTACTGCCCTTATCACCACATTATATGGTTCCTTATTTGCAAACATAATTTTTCTCCCCATTGGCAATCAATTACAGGTAAGGACAGAGGAGGAAGTTTTTACAATGGAAATGATTATAGAAGGAGTTTTATCCATTCAATCAGGGATTAATCCAAGAATTGTAGAAGAAAAGCTTCTAACCTATGTGTTACCGGAAGATAGATTTGTTGAAGAATATAAAAAGGGTGATATATATGGCCAGAAAACAGTCAGCAAAAAAGTCTGAAGGAGGAGGAGCTCCTGGATGGATGACGACCTATGCAGATCTCATGAGTTTATTATTAACATTCTTTATACTACTTTATTCCTTCTCAAGCTTAGATGCTGAGAAATTTCAGAGTATAGCTATTGCATTGCAATCTGCCTTATTAGGAAATTCTAGTCCGGAGCTATTTGATAACCCTCCTCAGTCTGATAATCCGATTGATTTACCGGTGCCATCTCCTGATGCTTCAGAAATAGAAGGGGAAATACAGGAGATTTATGGTCAGCTCAAGTCTTTTATAGAAGAACAAGATCTGGATGCAGAGTTATCGATAAGGCTTGACAGAAGGGGTGTCGTCATCGATATTCAGGAAAGCGTTCTTTTTGATTTAGGGAGTGCTGAAATAAAGTCTGAGAGCAAGAAAATTTTAGATAAACTTTATTTTATCTTTGAAAAGATAGATAAGGACATTGCTATTGAGGGTCACACAGATAATTTACCCATAAATACTCAGGTATTTCCAACAAATTGGGAATTGTCAGCTTTGCGAGCTATCCATGTGCTACGCTATTTTGTAGAATTTCACGGGGCTGACCCCCAAAAAATAAGTGCAATCGGTTATGGAGAATATAGGCCTATAGTATCCAATGAGACAAGCCAAGGGAGATCAAAGAATAGAAGGGTCAATATATTGTTATTGGTAAACAATGAAGAAAGTGTCTAACTTTAAGGGGGAAAGAGTCATGGGACATGAAAATGGAAGTGAGAAAAACGGAAAAAAATATAAGCTTATCGCCATTATTCTTTTTCTAAGTCTCTTATTTGGTTTATTGTTTTTGGGTTTTTCTTACGCAACCAACAGTTTTATATTTAAACCGGAAGTCAAAAATAACCCTATGGATATAGAGATTCAAGAAACAGTGGTAGAGCTGGGGGAGTTTATTGTCAATATAAAAAGCGAAAATAACAGTAAAAGATACTTGAAAACAGCGGTGGCTGTAGGATGTGTTGAAAAGAAGGATGCACAGCGTATAACAGAAAAAATGGTTCAGGTAAGGGATTTAGTGATTATAACCCTTAGAAGCAAATCCCTAGATCAACTCATGATTGGGCAAGAAGATAAGGTGAAAAAAGAAATTGCTGATAACATCAATACTTTGTTTAAACCAAATCTTTCAATCAATGTTTATTTTACAGATTATATTATTCAATAATAGAAAGAGGGATTGCTTTGAGCACATATGAAATGATAGAACAAGGAGTCAGGGTAGTTGGCGCTTTATTGATTGTATTGTTTCTCATTTACGCTTCGCTGCGCTTTGGGAAAAAATACACCAAGATTATAGGAAAAAAAAGCTATATGCAGGTTTTGGATACTATTCCATTATACAACAAGTCCGCTATCTCAATAGTCAAGATTGGAAAGAAGTACATGGTCATTGGGGTATCGGAAAACAGCACACAACTCATTGCTCAATTGTCAGATGATGAAATAGAGGAAATGAAAAAGGAAAATGCATTGCAACAAAAGCAAACAGATATATTAAAGGGATTCATCAACTTGAAGAAGCTGAAGAGTAAAGCGGAATGATGTGGGGAGAAAAATGAAAAGAAAAATCAGTATCATAGTCATTGTAATCCTATTCATGGTAGGTGCAACCACCATTGTAAATGCAGAAGGGTTTCCATTGCCTATACCCAATATTCGTGTAGAAGTGGATCAGGCCCAAACACCTGATGATTATGTGGACAGTATTAAAATATTGGTATTATTAACGGTTTTAACATTAGTGCCAACGCTATTAATCCTCATGACTTCCTTTACAAGAATCATTATTGTTTTTTCCTTTATGAGGAGCGCATTGGCCACACAGCAAATACCGGGCAACCAAATTTTGATAGGATTAGCTGTAGTTCTGACTCTTTTTATCATGAAGCCTGTGTATACAGAGGTTATCAATGAAGCGATGAACCCCTATCTGGCAGGGGAGATAACACAAGCAGAAGGTATCGAGATTGCCTCCGTTCCTATAAAAAAATTTATGCTCAATCAGACAAGGGAAAAAGATCTAGCTTTGTTTTTCAATATATCCGAGGAGCAAATACCTGAGGACAAAATGGATGTGTCTTTTACTGTACTGATACCTTCCTTTGTCATAAGTGAATTAAAAACAGCATTTCAAATGGGATTTATGCTCTTTATGCCTTTTATTGTTATAGACTTAGTGGTAGCCAGCGTGCTTATGGCTATGGGAATGTTTATGTTGCCACCGGTTATGATATCCTTGCCCTTTAAGTTATTACTCTTTGTTATGATTGATGGTTGGAATCTCTTGGTTAAATCTATTGTGGAAAGCTTTATTTGAAGAGGAGAAAAAGATGAGTCAAGCTATGGTTATTGGTATTGCTAAAGATACAATCCTGACAATTCTCTATATTGCAGGACCGATTATGATGATAGCCTTGATAGTAGGCTTTTTAATCAGTATTTTGCAGGCGACAACCCAAGTACAAGAACAGACGTTAACTTTTGTACCTAAGATAATATGTGTGTTTGTCTCTCTATTATTGCTGATGCCATTTTTCTTATCTAAACTGCAAGGTTTTGCTGAGGAGATGTTTGGTAATATCGCCAACATTTTAAGGTAGAGAAAATGGGAATATTCAATATCGAAGTATTTTTATTAGTCTTAACAAGGATAGCAAGTTTTTTTGTTGTAACACCTTTGTTTTCATCTAAGAATATACCAGCTATTTTAAAGATTGGTTTTTCATTTTTAATAACCATTCTGGTCATGCTTATCATGCCGAATATGTCTATTGAGGTAAAAACTTCGATAGGTTACTATTTCTTAATTATGAAAGAAGCTATAATAGGTCTTTTTATAGGATATATATCCTATTTAATATTTAGCTCGATACAGATGGCCGGACAATTAGCTGACAGGCAGGTCGGGTTTTCCATGGCAGAAAGCTATGACCCCATGACCAATATTCGATCTGCTGCTTACGGGAATATCTATAACTGGATATCCATCTGCTTGTTTTTAGGAGTGAATGCTCACCATTATCTTATTAGTGGGATTGTTAAAAGTTTCCAATGGGCGCCTTTAGGTGCTGCAAGTCTATTAAAGGTTAATGTGGGAGATGTGGTTACTATCTTTAGTCAAAGCTTTCTAACAGCTTTTCAAATAGCAGTACCCACTATCATTGTGATTTTTATGGCGGATGTGATTATGGGTATGATAGCCAGGACAGTACCACAGATCAATGTATTTATCCTGGGAATGCCTCTGAAAGTTATTATTGGATTTTTAGTATTTTTGATTTTAGTTCCCAGCCTAGGGAATATGATGATATCGGTAATAGAGGAAATACCGTTGATTTTAAATAAACTCGTTCGGTTGCTGTGATTCATTTGAAAGGATGCCTTATGGAAAAATTGTTTATATTCATGGTACTTTTTACTATAGAGGAGTTCATCATAAAAGCTAAAGAGGTTAGGAAACCCTTCAGGATTCTTTCACCGGGTTCTATCGCATTGAAAGCCTATGCTTTTGCTGAGAGTGGGGGAAGTGAAAAAACGGAAGCACCTACACCTAAAAAAATACAAGATGCAAGGAAAAAGGGTCAGATAGCAAAAAGCCCGGATTTAAATGCAGCCATTATTCTGTTGGTTTCATTATTGCTAATGATGTCTGCTTCAGACCAATCTATGAAAGATATGGCTAAATTTTTATATATTAATTTTACAGAATATGTGAATTACAATCTGGTTGCAAGTAATCTTCGGTCGCTTTTTCTGTTTTATATATTTTATTTTTTTAGATTAACCGCATTGATGTTTATTATCGTTATGATTATAGGCATTGCAACTAATTTAGCCCAATCCAAGTTTATATTTTCAACGGAACCATTAAAACCAAACTTTGGCAAATTAAACCCCATAGAAGGTTTTAAAAATATATTTTCTAAAAAGGCAGCCTTTAATTTGGTCAAAACAGTATTAAAACTAGTTCTCATCAGTGCTGTAGCTATTTCCTTTGTAAAAGACAATTTGGTAAAAATTATTTCAACAACGGGGGTACAACCCATTATTGTTTTTACCTATGTGAAAGAAATCGTGTTTCGGCTGCTGGTACAGGTTATTTCAATCTTATTATTTTTAGGAATTGCAGATTTTGTATTTCAGAAGTATGATTTCAAAAAAAACCTGAGGATGACAAAGCAAGAGATAAAAGAGGAATGGAAGCAATCAGAAGGAGATCCTCATATCAAGTCTAAACGAAAACAAAAACAAAGAGAAATGTCTTTAAACAGAATGATAAGTGAGGTGTCATCTGCTTCTGTCGTTATCACTAACCCAACTCATTTGGCTGTAGCCATTAAGTACGATGAGAAGGTAGATGAGATACCTAAGGTAGTCGCCAAAGGAGCAGGCTTTATAGCAGAAAAGATAAAAAATAGTGCAAGGGATAACCGCATACCCGTTATGGAAAACAAACCATTAGCGAGGATCATGTACAAAGAATTAGAGATAGGACAAGAAATACCAACTGAGCTTTATAAAGCAGTTGCTGAGATACTGGCTATGGTCATGAATATTAAGAAAAAAGAAAATTACAGGAGATAAAGGTACTTAAGGGGAAGAAATTATGTCTGGTGCAAGGGTTGGATTCATAAAAAGAATAGGTAAAAATATAGATATCATTGCAGCTTTTGGCATTGTTGGTATCGTAGCTATGATTATACTTCCCATGGGAGAAGGTCTCTTGGATATACTCCTGACTTTTAATATTGGGTTGTCTATTATCATACTTTTAATCACAATGTTTACAAAGGATATACTTGAATTTTCAGTATTTCCAACATTACTGCTGGTGACAACCTTATTTAGGCTGGGCCTGAATATTTCCTCTACGAAGCTCATTTTAGCGGAGGGGAAGGCAGGGAATGTCATAGCGGCATTCGGATCCTTTGTAGCGAGAGATAACTATGTTGTCGGGGCTGTTGTATTTATTATCATCGTCATTATACAATTCGTAGTGATAACTAACGGAGCTGGAAGGGTGGCTGAGGTGGCAGCCAGATTTACATTGGATGCTATGCCCGGGAAGCAAATGAGCATCGATGCAGACCTTAATGCGGGCGCAATCAATGATGAACAGGCAAAAATTCGCCGTGAAAATCTCCAAATGGAAGCCAATTTCTATGGTGCAATGGATGGGGCAAGCAAGTTTGTTAAGGGTGATGCTATAGCTGGAATTATTATCGTCGTCATTAATTTTATAGGCGGCATCATTATATTTGCCCTGCAAAAAGGTGTTCCTGTCTTAGACGCAGTTGAACAGTTCGGCATATTGACTATAGGGGATGGTTTGGTAAGCCAAGTTCCCGCATTATTAATTTCGACTTCAACAGGTATTTTAGTAACCCGCTCTGCCTCACCCAATAATTTAGGAGAAGAAATGGCGCATCAGCTTTTCTCTACCCCTAGAGTATTGATAATTGCAGCGGTATCCATTTTCATCATGGGTATGTTTCCGGGTCTTCCGAGTATACCCTTCTCAATCTTGGCATTTATTTGCGGGATAATAGCTTATTTTTTAAAAGAAGAAAAGAAGCAAAAAGCTGCTGGATTAATAAAACAAGAAATAGCTCATAAGAAAGATGATTCTTCAAAGGAACCTGAGGATGTCAGCAAATACATCCATGTTGAGGCCATTGAGATAGAAATAGGCTATAGCTTGATTGCTTTAGCGGAAAGCAAAACAGGAGGCGATTTGCTTGAAAGAATTACGGCTGTCCGAAAACAGAATGCAACGGAGATGGGTATGCTCATTCCACCTATACGTATTCGGGATAACCTACAACTTCAAGCGGACGAATACCTTATAAAAATAAGAGGTAATGAAATGGGCAGGGGAGAGGCCTTCTATAATGAACTATTAATCATGA
>Ga0265293_10005981_pt1 | contig 19840 bp, 23 predicted proteins | sample Munlanlewell138R_FD_192505 | JGI IMG/M metagenome (GOLD analysis project Ga0265293, IMG submission 192505) | Leachate microbial communities from a municipal landfill in Southern Ontario, Canada - Leachate well 138R | ecosystem: Engineered > Solid waste > Landfill > Unclassified | place: Canada... | reverse complement strand
GCTTATATTTGGGGTAAAAATGCTAGATTTCCAGGGCAAGAAGTGTCTTTTAAATTTCAGGTGTTTGATGAGATGGAAGTTTATTTTGGCAGATAGAACGGATTTTCTGAGAACGATTAGACAAAACTTCTTTAGAAATCTTAGGTGAGTTTTCAAATAAAATTCTAGCTTTAGTATTTGGACGAGGAGAGAATTTAAAGGTGTGAATTTTAATAAAACCAATTTTTTGACATAAACTAAAAGTTTTTTTAAAGTCTTGTTCGGTTTCTGTAGGGAAACCAACAATAATATCAGTACCAAATGAGATTGATGGTATTTTTTTTAGTTGATTAAATTTATTTGTTATATCTTTGCTGCTATAAGGACGGTTCATAAGTTTTAAAATTTTGTCTGATCCAGATTGAATGGGAATATGAAGAAAATGAGAAAGACGATGTGGATAACTTTTAAAAAGATCAATAAATTTTTGGTCAATACAATTGATAGGGATAGAGCCAAAACTAATTAATTTAATAGTAGTTTGATCTAGAATGTTTTTAATTAGATCAGAAAAGTTATATTGATATTGATCAATATTAACTCCAGTAATGATAATTTCTTGATAACCATCTTGAACTGCTTTTTTAACAGTATCGATTGCTTTTGGAATTGACAAAGAAAATAGTTGAGGGCGTTTAAAAGGAACAATACAATATGAGCAAAATTGACTGCAACCAGATTGGATTTTTAATAGAAAACGATTAGTGTGGCTAAATTTATCCTTAATGTTTGGGCTATAACTTGATTTTAATTCTTTTAATAATTTTTCTTTTTGATCGTTTTTAAAAACGGAAACATTATCTAAATCTTTAATTTTGTCTAAATTGGCACAACCAGTGACAAAAATTTTGGCTTTAGGGTAAAGTTTTTGTAAATGTCTGACGCTTCCAAGTGATTCAATTTCCCCTTTTTTAGTTATAGAACAGGTATTAATTAAAATAATACCAGGATTCAATTTAGTGGGTAAATAACCTTGATTAATAAGAGTTTGAGACCATTGATTGGTTTCAGCCATATTAACCCGACAACCAAAATTGATGGCTAAAAAAGTTTTTGACATGGTTTATTTATTACGAGGATGAGTTTTAACAAACTCCTTAATGTAGTCGATTATATCAACAGTGGTATCCCATCCAAGTTCTTGACGAGCTTTATCAGGAGCTTCTCCGGACTCGGTTCGACCAGGATAAGCATCTATAAATTTAATTGGACCACCAAAGCTTTGGGCTATTTCAATAACAGAATATTCTTTTTTGTTTCCCAAGGTATAACCATCTCCGTTAGCTTTTTCTGCAGCTAAAATAATTCCATTAGCTAAATCTTTAACATAGGTATAATTACGTTTTTGAGTTCCTGGTTTATTGACAGTGAATTCTCCTCCGTTAAGATAAATTTGTTCAAATTTAGCGATAACAGTGGCATATTTTCCAATACCTTTTTCTCGGGGTCCAAAGGCATTATAAAAATAACAAATAGCATAAGGAAGGTTGTACCAACGGCCATAATTATTGATTAAATCAACATTAGTAGCTTTGGTAAAAGAATAAGGGTTGGCATTACGTTCTTCACCATTACTGGCAAATTTAGTACTAGAAGCGGCATAAACTAATTTGCCAACTTTTCTTTGACGACAGAATTCAACAACAGCAAAAGTACCGACAATATTCATGTCGTAAACTTTTTCTACATCATCAAAAGAAGGACTAATTCGAGCATATTCGCCTAAGTGAAAAATAATATCTGGGGTTTCTGGGATTAATTTGTCAATGTCTTTGGTATGACCAACGCGATATTCAGCTCCATTAATATGATTTTCTTTACTACCATTAAAATAATTATCTAAAGAAATTACTTTATTATTTGGATCTTTAACGAGTTGTTCAATAATGTGTGAGCCAACATGTCCGGCTCCCCCAGTAACTAAAATTGTTTTCATAATTTTATTTTCTCCCTAACCAATTATATTTTAATTTATCAAAAGTGCCATCTTTTAATGCATCCCTAATTTTTTGTGTGGTATTAATCATAAAACTTAAGTTATGAATAGTCATAAGGCGATAACCTAATAATTCTTGAGTCTTAAAAAGATGATGAATGTAAGCTTTGTCATATTTTTGACAAGTAGGACAATGACATTCAGGGTCTAGAGGAGTTTGATCGAATTTATATTTAGCATTCATAATTTGGCTTCTGAAATCATTTTTTAGATCATATTTGGCATCACCAGTGCGATTTAAAAATTGACCACTTCGACCCATGCGGGTAGGTAAAGTACAATCCATGGAAGTAATCCCCTGTCCAAAAAAATCAAAAAGGTCATCAATTTCTCCGACTCCAAGAAGGTGAATTGGTTTACCAGTTTTTAGAGCAGTAGGTAAAACCCATTTAACAGCATCTCGCATTTTGTTTTTTGGTTCACCAACAGAAACTCCACCAATAGCAATACCATCAAAATCTTGATCACAAATAAATTTGGCTGATTGTTCTCGAAGATCTTTGTAGTAACTACCTTGAATAACACCGTAAAGTTTTAAATCTTGACCTAATTTTTTATTTAATTTTTTATGTTCTTTAAGAGAGCGGATAGCCCAACGATGAGTTCGATCAAGAGCTTTTTGAGAATACTCTTTGGTGGCTGGATAGGGAGTACATTCATCAAAGGCAATAATATAGTCAGCAGCTAGATTATGTTGGATTTGGATTGATTTTTCGGGAGTGAAAAAATGAAGAGAACCATCTAAATGAGATCTAAATTCGACTCCATCTTCACTAATTTTGATTAAAGAACCGGCACCATTATGATCTTTACCAAGAGAAAAAACTTGAAAACCACCAGAGTCAGTAATAATTTTTCCGTCCCACCGGGTAAATTTATGAAGTCCACCAAATTTTTTAACAGCCTTATCTCCTGGTCGTAAATAAAGATGGTAAGTATTGCAAAAAAATATTTCAACACCAATAGCTTCAAGTTCTTCTGGGGTGAGTGATTTGACGGTAGCTTGAGTCCCAACTGGAACAAAAGTAGGTTGCTTCAACATAGACTAGATTATATCATCGGCATCTTGTTATAATATGGTCACGTTTTTCAGCCGCAGTGGTGAAACTGGTATACACGCAAGACTTAAAATCTTGTGCCTTTAAAAGCGTGGGGGTTCGATTCCCTCCTGCGGCACAGTACTTTAAATAATAAAAACGGGGATTGGCGCAATTGGCTAGCGTGCACGCTTTGGGAGCGTGAGGTTGCAGGTTCGAATCCTGTATCCCCGACTTTAAAATTTGCGGGTATAGTTTAGTGGTAGAACGAGAGATTTCCAATCTTTCGGCGGGGGTCCGATTCCCCCTACCCGCTCCAAAATTGAATATTAGTTTTTGTCTTTGAGTAGTTTTAATGATTCTTTTGAAGATATTTTGCTTTTTGTATTGTTTAAAATGACTTTTCGATTATCAGTATAATTGAAGTTAAAAAGCTTAAAATTAATCGATTTAAGTTGATCAAAAAAATTTATAATTTTCATTTTTCTCTCAATTCAAAAACAAATAAGAGTCCTAATTTAGGATCGTTATATTTTTTCCAAGAGAAACGCCCTGAATCAATAGACAAATCAATTCCACTTGATTTTAAAAAAGCATTAGAACTAATACGGGCTCCGCCACCTCTTGATAAACGAGTCACCTTATAATTTCCATGTCCCTCTTTTTTGTTTGTGAAACTTATCCCAACAGCTTTTTTTTCTTGATCCCAAAAAAGTGTGGCATATTCATAACGGAATATTTTATTTTCATAACAAAAAATGGAAGGAAAGGTAATTTCTCCACTTTTATTAATGGAGATTCTATTATCTTTTGTGGGCCCTTGATTCTCAAATTTTTTGAAAGTGTAATTATTCATGGTTTATGTTAACTCTGGATATGCTGGTTGTCAAGGTGATAATGGTTATTTATATTAAATTAAGCTAAAATATCTAGGTGTTTGTACTGGTGTTACTGGTGTTACTGGTGTGTATTTATTTGATTGAATCATGAAATTTAAGAATTGATTCAATATCTTTTAATTTTTTCTTTGTGTTTAATGGTGAAGGAAATTGAGGAATGTCGGAAGAATTTAAAAGTTTGGTGACTTGATTGATAATGGTTTGGGCAGTGTAAGTGAGACTCTGACTATTTTCCTTAATTCGATTGGTAACAATGAAATCAGCTTTTTTGGCCGCTTTTTTAATTTCCCAACCAGTTTTATTTAAACGAGAATCAAGATCATTAGTTGATCTTTTTTGAATCAACCATTCTTTATATTGAGAAAAATTCATATCTGGCATAACAAAAACTTTGAGAGTAAATATTTTAGTTTCAGTGGTATGAGAGATATATTTTTCAACTTTTGACCAACCACTCATTTCTATTTGAGAATAGACTATTGGAGAGGGATGTTTAATAGCCTCGTCTAGATTTTTTTTAGGAAGACCATAAAATGTTTCTCCCCTTTTGATATATTCTAAAAATTCTTGATTTTTAATTGACTGACGAAATATTTTTTGATTTTCGAAAAAATAATAATCTTTATTATGGACTTCTCCTTGACGAGGAGGTCTTGAAGTTCCGGTGATGGTTTTTAAAAATAAATTTGGGGCTAGTTTCTCCATTTCTTCACGGATAGCGTCTTTACCTCCAGCAGTGACGCCGGAAAGTAATAACATGACTTTGTCATACTTTTGATTAAACTTTTTCTTTTTAGTTTTAGGAGATGACCAAAGACCATATTTATCGGGATGAGGAAAAAATTTTTGATAATCGGAAATAATCTCTTTAAGATGGTGAGGTAAGAGGCGAAGATTTTTTTCTGTCAAAACTTTAATGATATCTTTACCAGATTCAATTTCTTTTTTGGAAATATTAGATTTCATTTATTTTTTTATCTAAAATAATATCATTTTCTCCAAAAGTAAATTCAGCTTGAATCTTTTTTTCAGACAAAACTAATGGTAGCCAAAATGGATCATCAGGCCACATAGATTCATAAGGAATTTTATCTAAATTAAACCATTGAGGTTTCATTTCTTCGGTTTCAACTGGTTCTCCTTGCCATTCTTTGGTTATATAAACTAGAACTTGTTGGTCCCATTCTGGTTTATTTTTAAAATAAAAATCTAATGTTCCGACTTGAATAATATTTTTTGGTATAACACCAATTTCTTCTTCGGTTTCACGGATAGCAGTTTCTAAAATAGTTTCGTTTCCTTCTTGTTTTCCACCATAACCATTCCATCGATTAACTCCAAAACCACGTTTTTTCATGGCTAAAAGAATTTTATTGTCTTTGAGTAAAAAAAGAAGAGTGGCTTGTTTCATGGTTAATTTTACACTGGATTATAAATGATAGAATATCTTTGTTTGCCAGGGTGTTGAAATTGGTAGACAAGCATCGCTCAGAACGGTGTGTCGTAAGACATGGGGGTTCAAGTCCCTCCCCTGGCACAAAATAACTTTATTTTGATATAATAATCTCACTTCTAAGCCGAAGTAGCCAAGATGGTCACGGCACTGGTCTGAAAAACCTGGGATGTAGGTTCGAGTCCTACCTTCGGCACAATAAAAACGTTTTTGGGTTAATATTTGTACTATTGATATTTTCCTAGTATCATAGTTTATGATGGTTGATTCGGTTAAGTATAAAAAAGCTGAGGTATTGAGAAGAAAAGGGAAAAGCTATTCTTTTATTAGTGATGAACTTGGTGTTTCAAAAAGTACAATAAGTAATTGGTTCTCAGAAGAATCATGGTCTAATCAAATTAAACTTGATTTGAATTGTTCAAGATTAAAAATGGCTAGGAAAAATTTAGTAATGGCAAATTTTATCAGAAAAGAAAACCAACTAAAAAGAAGAAAACAATATTTAGATGAGGCAAATTTTGAATTTAAAAAATTAATTAGTAAACCTTTGTTTTTAATTGGTTTAGGTATTTATTGGGGAGAAGGAGATAAAACAAATAATGGTCGAGTAGCAGTAATTAATACTGACCCAGAATTATTAAAAATAATAGTTAATTTTTATCGTCAGTGTTTAGGTGTTGTAGATAGTAATTTGAGAGTTGGGCTTTTTATTTACGAAGATATTGATAGGGAAACAATTATTGATTTTTGGTCTAATATACTTAATATTCCTCGACAACAATTTATTAAAATTCAAGTATTAAAAAGTCGTAGTCGACTGACTAAACATAAATCAAAATATGGTATTTGTAGTCTCTACTTTTCAAGTACTAGATTAAGCGTTAAAATACACGAATGGATTAGACTCTTGTCAATCCATGGCTTAACGAATTTGCGGGTATAGTATAGTGGTTACTATGCGTCCTTGCCAAGGACGAGTCACGGGTTCGAGTCCCGTTACCCGCTCATTTTTTTTAGGGCCGTTTAGCTCAGTTGGTAGAGCGCTTCGTTTACATCGAAGATGTCGGGGGTCCGAGTCCCTCAGCGGCCACCCGATAAATTTAAATTGCCGATGTGGTGAAATTGGTATACACGTACGCTTGAGGTGCGTATGCCGAAAGGTGTGGGGGTTCAAGTCCCTCCATCGGCACTTGGGACATTGCCCCGTCGTCTAATGGTAGGACATCAGCCTTTGGAGCTGAGTATTGTGGTTCGAATCCATGCGGGGCAACAAAATTTTATCGACAATTTTTATATTCTATCTATCTTAATTAATATAGGATACAATGGTTATATAACTTTACAGCTCTTTTTTGGATTAATACCCTTAGTTTTGGACTATTTAGTTTAATTACAATTTTTCTTTTTTTACAAATGAAACTTATCAGTGAAAGTTCTCAGCTTATTTTTGATGCCGCTTTAAAAAAGGGAGTAAAGGTCAAAATTATTTCTAAGCGTTTTAATTTGATAAGACTTATCTACAAGAAAAAAGATTTTTTCATTAGAAATACTTCGTTTCCAGTTAATTCTCAAACTTCTTGTATGATTGCTAATAATAAATTTTTGACCAAGAAAGTGATGGATGGTTATGGTATCCCAATGCCAAAAAGTTGGTTAGTTAAGACTCCTAGTGGAGCTCAGAAATTAATTTTAAAAAAGAAATTATATCCTTGTGTTTTGAAACCAGCCAAAGGAGCTCATGGACATAAGGTTTATGTAAATATTAATTCTTTTGAAGAATTTAGTAGTTTATTGCCATTTGTTTTTACTAAGCCAAAGCATAATAATGTATTGGTTGAAGAATATGTAGAAGGAAAAGATTATCGTTTATTGGTAATTGATAATAAGGTTTGTGCGGTAATGGAAAGAGTCCCCGCCCATGTAATTGGTGATGGAATAAGTAATATTGGTCAACTTATTAAAAAGTTTAACAAAAACCCATTGGTAGGTAAAAGATATGAAAAACCAATGTGTAAAATAGTTATCAATGCAGAAGTGGGAAGAAATCTAAAAAAACAAGGGAAAAAATTTACTGATATTCCGAAGGTAGGAAAAAAGATTTTTTTAAGACAAAATGCAAATATTAGTACTGGAGGAATTGGAATAGATGTGACTGATGAAGTTTGCCAATCAGTAAAAGACTTAGCTATTCAAGCAACCAAAGCAATTGGGATGGTAATTAGTGGGGTAGATATTATCTATAATGAAAAAACTAAAAAAGCCTATGTTTTGGAAATTAACGATACTCCTGGAATTGATATTCACCACTACCCTATTTTAGGTAAACCAAGGATGGTAGCAGATAAGATTGTGGATTATTTAATCACATAATTGTACAATAAGTAATATTTTTTAAAGGATGTAATGATATAAAATAGTTCTTACAAACAAGAAAATCTCTTTTAGGAGAGATTATGTTTTATAGATTATTTATATTGTTATGATTTTTTTAAAAAAGAAAAAAAATGTTTTGGATTTTAAATTAGATTTTTTAATTGCGATTTATATTTTTTGTATTTTAGTGTCCGAGTTAATGGGAGCTAAGACTTTTCCAATAATAGAATTATTTGGATTCAAAATTACTGGAGCAATGGGGATGTTTTTAATTCCTTGGGTTTTTTCAATTAATGATGTGGTGACTGAGGTTTTTGGAAAAGAAAGATCAAAAAATTTAGCTAAAACTTCAATTTTAGTAGTATTTTTATTAATTTTATTTTCAGCTTTTGCTATTTGGATGCCACCATCAAGTAGATTTGCAATAACAGAAGGGGCTTATGATACTGTCTTCTCTCAATCGATTAGAATTTCTATTGCCAGTTTGATAGCTATAGCAATTTCAAATTTAACTGATATATCTATTTTTTGGAAGTTAAAAAATAGATTGAAAAAATATGGTTTATGGTTTAGGAATAATGTGTCAAATAATTTAGCTCTTTTATTGGATACAGTGGTGTTTATGACTTTAGCTTTTTATTCTTTTGAAAAAACTTTTAATTCAAATTTAATTTTTTTATTAGGATTAATTATCCCCTATTGGTTGTTAAAGACTTTTATGTCAATGATTACAACACCATTTGTTTATTGGGGAATAAACTGGCTAAAGAAAAAATAATATGATAATTAAAACCTATAAGCAGGCATTAGAGTTTGTAAACAGTACTATTCCGACAGATGATTCTAAAAAATTTCCTGGAGAGGTTGGGTTAAAGAGACAAAAGTTATTTTTGAAATACTTAGGTAACCCTCAAAATAAAATTAAAGTAATTCATATTGCGGGAACTTCTGGAAAAGGTTCGACGGCTTCATTTTTGAGTTATTTTTTAGCTAATCATGGTTTTAAAGTTGGCTTAACTTTGTCACCTCACATACTAGATATAAGAGAAAGGATTCAAATAAATAATAAATTAATTAGTGAAAAAGATTTTATTTATTTAACAAATAAAATAGTTGGTTTGTTTGAGAAAATTAAAAAAAGTGATTTTGGAGTTCCAACCTATTTTGAAATTTTAATAGCTATGGTTTTTTATTGGTTTGAAGAAAATAAAGTTGATTATGCAGTAGTAGAAACTGGTATGGGTGGACTTTTTGATGGGACTAATGTAATTAAATCAGAAGATAAAATTTCAGTAATTTCTCGTTTAGGATTTGACCATATGGGTATTTTAGGAAAGACAATGCCACAAATTGCATATCAGAAAGCAGGAATTATTCAGAATAAAAATAAAGTAGTTTCTTTGGGGCAAAATAAATTAGTTAGACAGGTTTTAGAAAAAACAGTCAAAGAAAAAATGGGTGATCTTTTTTATGTTAAAAAAAATGAAAATTATAAAAATATTAAAATAAATAAATTTGGACTAAGTTATGATTTTTGTTTTAAAGATCTTAATTTAAATAAATTAAAGCTTAATAATTTTGCCATTTACCAAATTGAAAATAGTGCTTTAGCGTTGTCAGTTTTAAAAATAGTTAGTAACAGAGATAAATTTGAAATTAATGAAAGTATAATTAAAAGAATTTTATTTAATTTTAAATTTATTGGAAGAATGGATTTAATTAAATTAAAAAAAGATGGAAAAGAAAAAACTATTATTCTTGATGGAGCTCATAATTCTCAAAAAATGAATAGTTTTGTTAAAAGTTTAAAAATTGGTTCTGGTGACAAAAAATATACTTTTTTGATTGCTTTTAAAAAAAGAGAAGATTTTTCTCAAATACTTGATCAATTAGTAAAAATAGCTGATAGGTTTATCATTACTAGTTTTACAGCTGACTCTCAAGATATGGTTCAAATTTCTTGTGAAACAAAAAAAATTGGTAAATATTTAAACAAGATTGGGTTTAAAAGATATAACATAGTTAATGATTCCATAAAGGCTTTTAATGAAGCATTAGATGGATCTGATTTTGTAGTAGTTACTGGCAGTTTATATTTATTGGGTAAGATTTACTCACAAATAAATAACCTATAATAATTGACTTTTGATAGAGTAAATGCTATAATGTTCCTATTAATTTGAAATAAATTAATAAATAAATTTTCCAATAAAAAATATAAAGCGGGAGGTTTATGGACTTTAACAATTTAATTTTTGATAGCAGTGTGGATACAAAAATATTTTGTGTCTAGATTGCTGTTTAAAAAAACAGTAATTAATTAGGGGGTAATAAAAAATGAAAGATTTAGTTGAACAATTAAGGGATGCCATTATTAATGGTGAAGAAGAGAAAAAGGAGAAGGTAAAAAATGTTCTTCATATAAGATATGAAGTGAAGACAATCAATTTCTCCGATTTAGGCGAAATTGATTGTGGTAGTGATACTAGCTCCTTAAAACCTTCTACTTTAGTAGAAGTAGAATCTCCTAAATAATTAATTTAGAAAAGCGTTGAGGAAAATGAGAAGGATAAAGAAATAAAGTTTAATTTATGCATTGCGCATATTTTTTTAATTTTATTTCCCTTATTCTTTTCACCTCAGCGCTTTTTTTCTGTCAAAAATTTATTTTTGAAGACTAGAAGAAGTGGCTGAAGAAGTTGAAATTTCAGGATTAGTGGAAATATTAGCGGAAGGAGAAGCTGGGATTGGAGTGGGTAAAATAAGAGGTTGAGATTCCATTTTTTTTAAAACATCCCAATCGATACTTTTATAAGAGAGATAGCCAGCGATAGTAAGAAGAATTAAAAAAATGGTTATTAAAATGGTTCCTAAGGTATCTTTTTTTTGCTCCATAATTTATTTTATCCGACTGATGGTATAAGTGACAGGGTAAGAAATAAAAATGGCAGGTGATTCTTCAAGTAAGTATCTTTGAAAATCTTGATAAGTTTTTTTTCTTTCAATTGGATCAACAATAGTTCGACCATCTTCTAAAAGTTTATCAATACGAGAATTATCAAGCTTGGTAAGGTTGGTATTGGTTTGAGTTGAATGCCAAAATGAGTATTGATCTGGATCTTTAGTGGTGGAGCTATAGGCGAGAATGGCATCGAAATTTTGGGTATCGATTTGATTTACAATTGAAATGGAAGTTTTAATACCTAAAATATTGGTCCATGAATCTTTAATTTCTTCAGCCATGGATAAAAGGTTACGATTATTGATAGTTAGATTAATTTCTGGAAGATCATCTTTATTAAATAATTCTTTAGCTCTAGTGGCATTGAAACTATATTCTTTAATGGTTGGGTTATATGCCCAAGAAAGAGGTGAAATTGGTCCTAAACATCTCTCATTTTTGTCTTTGGCCTTAGGAGTGGCATAAGCAAGGGCTTGTCGAATTTGTTTATTGTTAATTTTTTGAGTATTTAAGAAAATTGCGACATATTTATCGTCGGTTTTAATTTCTTTGGTTATTTCGGTATTTTTTCTATTATTAAATTCTTGAGGTAAAGAATTTATTCTAATCTCATCAACATTGCCAATTTTAAAAGCATTAATAACATCAGTTTCGTTGGGATAAAAATGGTATTCCAGTGAAGATTTACTTTTATCAATTGATTTTAGGGATAAAGTTTTTATATAACCATCTTGATAGGTAATTTTTTTAACTTGGTATTGACCTAAACCAACTAGGTTTTTTTTAAATAAGGGTTGATTAAGACTTGAGAGTAAGGGTGAAAATTCAGTTGATAGACTTATTTTTAATTGGTTATCGGAAAGAGGAATAATTTCAGCTCCAGAAATTTTATAATCAACATCTGAACTATTAAATTTTTTACCGTTATGCCAATAAAAATTTTCGTTAAAGGTGAAGATGTAATCTTTATTGTCATTTTCAATATTAATTGACTTAACTAAGGGGGAATTAATAGGTTTACTATTTTCAGAGATAGTAGTTAAACCATAACTAATCCTGTTGGAAATTTCCTCAGGAAGATTAGTTGTAGTATGGAGACCTTCTAGTCCAATAATTTGGGTATGGAAATTGGGTGAATTATAAAAATCAACTATTTGTTGTCTAAAGATAAAAGACAGGGTAATAAAAATAAATCCGATTAAAAAGAAAACAAATTTTCTTTTGATATAAGAGAAAAGATATTCTATTTTGAAATGAATTTTGGTAAACAATTTTAGATAAGAGTTTGAATAATTGAAGAAATTAAAAATAGAGCAATAACAAAGATAGTTATATTAAACATAACTTTTTCCCAACCTCTTTTTTCAAAAGTAGTAGAAGACATAATGTTAGAACGTGATTCAGTGTCCCCATTTGATTGGAGGAAAATAAGAGTAGCTAAAATTAAGGAAAGAATTATTTGGATAATAGCAAAGATGTTTTTCATGATTTTTTAGGTTTTTTATGAAGAATTAAATTAAAAAAATAGAGGATAAAACTAACAGTAAAAGAGGTTACTAAATAAGCGAAAAAATTAGTAAAATGAAATTCTGGGATTTGTAAACCTAGAAAACTAGTGGCTGGGGAGTTTATATTTCTAATTTGAAAATCAGAAAATAAAAAGGTAACTAAATAAAGTCCAAAGGTATTAATGACGATTCTAAAAGTTCCTAAAGTTAAAATATTTATAGGGAGAAGTAAAAGTTTAATAATAGGTTTTAAGACTAATTCAAAAATACTTAAAACAAGGGCTACTTTAATAATTGTTCCAGGAACACTTTGGAAATAAATATTTTGCCAAATCTGATTAGTAGTAATAAGGGAGAAAATTAAAAGTAGAGTAAATTTAAGTAGTTTTTTCATTGATGATGTTTTTTCTTATTGAATATTATACCGCCAATTCCAATTAGAGTGATAGCTAAAGCAATAATAATAATTAAATTTAGATAAAATTTAGGATTATTTACGGAAAAACTTGTTGTTTGGGTGTTATTTGATTGAATGTTAATTTTTATTTTTTTAGATAAATTAACATTTGGAAGTTTTATTTCTATCGATGAAAGAGGAGCAATGATATCGAGGTGATAACCCCAATCTGTATTGTCGATAGTGAAATCTAAATTAGTTAAAGCATTAAAATTGGAATTAGTTATTTTTATGGTTTGGTTTTGAAAAATATTTTTATTTTGAGTTTGTATCTCAAGTGGGAAATAATTTTTAGCTAGTTCATTTTGAGAGAATTTAATATCAACAGTTTTAATATTTTGATTATTTTTATAAAAACCTGGAGGAGGTGGGTTTTGACTATCGAGTCCATGGAAAACAAAGGCAAAATGGTTTGGATCTAAGTCAGTAAAAAAATCAACTCCATTAGTGGTTTTCCCCCAAGTAGGGTCAATGGAAATCCAGGCTTTTTGAGAAGTGTCGTAATATTGAGGCCAAGCATGAAGAATATCAGTGTTACTATTAACAGGTTTGATTTTAGAGTTGTTAGTGTAAGCAAACCCTTCAACTTCTCTGGCGGGAATTCCTTTAATACGAGCTAGTGTTACAAAAAGATCAGTAAATTCAGTGCAAAGTGATTCGTTTGGGGTTAAAAGAGCATTATCAGCTCCTTTTCTAATTGAATATTCTAAATTTGAATCATTGTAATTTAAAGTATCAACAACATATTGGTAAATGTCTTTTGGAGTTTTTAAGGTTTTAGAAATTTCAATTAAATTTGAATCTTGGGTTGGCCAAAATGGTTGAGCTTTTAAATATTGATTAACATCGATATTTGATTGATGCTTGTTGGAATGAATTATTTTGGCTTGACCAGAAATATTTATTTCTAAATCTTGACCAGACTCTAGTTGATATTCGGCTAACCAGTTACCGTCTTGGTCAATTTTAATATTTTGAGGTTTTGGTTCAATTTTTTGGTAGCTAATTTTTTGATTATCGGTTTCTGGGGGAATAGCTATTTGTTCTATACTTTGGTGATTTTTAGAATTGGTTAAAAAGTATTTAAGATTAAAATCAAATAGTTGATAATCACCAAAAATTAATAAAATATTTTTATTTTTAATATTATTGGTGGCAAAATAAAGTTGGGTTTGTTGGTTTAGAGTAGTAACACTTTGGGGTTGAGATGAAGCAAAAGAAAGATTACCAAAAGAGATAGGTAAACTAATAGTTAAATTAATAGAGTCGTTTGATTGAAGTTGTTGAAAATCAGGGAGACTTATTTCCCAAGTATTCCCCTTTTTAGTGGCAAAAGAAGGAATGGTGTAACTTAAATTAAATTTAGTAATTTGATTTTTACCAGTAGAAGCTTGATTAAATTTCAAATAAATAATAGTTTGATCGTCTTGTTTTTCTGTTTTTTGAAGAATATTACCAAAACTATCATTGCTGTTTATATTAGTAATGTTTTTTGAAGAAATATTAATTTGATAGTTTTTAGGGAAAATTTCTGAGTAATTATTAATTAATTCTGATTCTTGAGTAACAATAGCATTGCCTTGATTGTCAATTTGATAAGTTATATTTTGATTTAAATTAAAATCTTGGTTGGCTAAAACTGGCGAGGATAAGGTAAAAAACAAAAATAAAAGGAATAAAATCATCTGTATTAATATAACATGGATTTGGTTGATTGACTTCGGGTATTATTCGTGTAAGATTAATTTATGGCAAACATATTATATAAAAGACAGAAACAAATTTTAGATTACCTTATTAAAAGTATTGATAAATACGGTTCAGCCCCAACATTAACAGAAATTGCTCAATATTTAGGTCTATCTTCATTATCAACAGTTCATGAACATTTGGCTGTCTTGGAAAAAAAAGGTTTGATCAGACGATATAAAGGAGCAGTCAGAGGGATAGAAGTATTAGATAATAATGAAAATAAAAAAGAGCTTAATTTTGGGAATAGTTTAATAGAGCTACCAGTCTTAGGTTTTATTGCTTGTGGTGAACCAATCGAACCATATACTGATCCAAACGCGACATTAGCAGTTGATCCTAATTTAGTTAAATCTGGAGATAAGTCTTTTGTATTACAGGCAAAGGGAGATTCAATGATGGACGATGGAATATTAAGTGGTGACTATGTAGTGGTAAGAGAACAGAATCAGGCAAGTAATGGTGATATTGTAGTCGCTGTTTTAAGAAATGGGTTTGCTACTTTAAAAAGATTTTATAAAGAGGCCACTAGAATTAGATTACAACCAGCAAATTCAACTATGTCCCCTATTTATGTGACTGATGTAGAGATTAGAGGGAAAGTGGTAGCAATAATTAGACAATTTAATTAAAAATGCTTTATATAATCGCTACTCCAATTGGAAACCTAGGAGACATTAGTTTAAGAGCTTTGGAAATTTTAAAAAAGGTGGATTATTTACTTTGTGAAGATACTAGAAATGCTGGGATGTTTTTAAATAATTTGGAAATTGAAAATAAACCAAAACTAATTTCTTTTTATGATGAAGTGGAAGAGCAAAAAATACCAGAAGTGTTGCGATTATTAAGTGAAGATAAAGAAGTTGGTTTAATTACTGATGCAGGGACACCAATAATTTCTGATCCTGGATTTAAATTGGTTAAAAAATGCCGAGAATTAGGTTATTTAGTCACATCTATTCCTGGTCCAAGTGCTTTAATAAATGCTTTAGTATTATCAGGAATGCCATCTGGTAGATTTTCTTTTTTGGGATTTTTACCTAAAAAGGCTGGAGAAAGAAAAAAAGTTTTAGAAAAATATAAAAATTTTGATGGAGTAAAAATTGTTTATGAGTCCCCTTTTAGATTAATTAAACTAATAGAAGAAATTAAAGATATTTGTGGTGAAAAAACTCAAGTATCAATAGGCCGAGAGATGACTAAAAAATTTGAAGAAATAATTGGTGGAAGTGCACTAGAAATTTCTCAAAAAATTAATGGCAAAAATATAAAAGGTGAAATAGTTGTTATTTTTGAGTAACTTTTGCTTTTTCAGCAGCAGCAACAATTTCTCTGGTAGCATCAATAGCATCTGGACTAACAGAAATACTAGTGACTCCCCATTTAACTAATTTTTCGACTAGTTCAGGATAATTACTAGGAGCTTGGCCGCAAATTGAACAAAGAATTCCACGTTTTTTAGCTTTAGTGATTAGTCTTTTGAGTGACCACATCACGGCTGGGTCCATTTCATTAAAGCTTTTAGCAACTTCTCCATTGTCTCGATCAAGACCGAGAGTTAACATGGTTAAGTCATTACTTCCAATTGAAATACCATCAATTCCAACATCAATGAATTTATCTAATAAGATTACATTACTGGGGATTTCAGTCATCATAAAGAACTTAAATGATGGAGATCGAAGAAGACCATTTTGAGCGACAATTTTTTTAACTTCAGCTAATTCATGTGGGGTACGAACAAAGGGAATCATTAGCCAAATATTTTTATAACCATATTTATTGCGAACTAATTTAATGGCTTCAAGCTCCATGGCAAAAACTTCAGGAGAAGCGATATAACGGGCGGCTCCACGAAAGCCTAACATTGGGTTGGATTCTTCTGGTTCGTACATTTTACCCCATTTAAGATGGCGATATTCATTGGTTTTAAAGTCGGTGGCTCGATAAACGACTGGTCTAGGACTAAAACTTTTACAAAACTTTAATAAATCTTTAGCTAATTGAAGAGTAAATTCTTTTTGGCGACCTTGAGCGATTATGTGTTTAGGATGAATTCCAATATTGGCCATCATAAACTCAGCTCTAAGTAGACCAACTCCATCAACATTTCTTTTAGCTAATTCTTGAGCTAGATCAGGTTCTCCTAAATTAACATAAATTTTAGTAGCTGTTTTAGCAGTTGATTTTGTTGTTGGTTTAATAGCAGTAGCTTGGTGATTAGTTAAATCTCCATGCCAAATTTGACCGGTAGTTCCATTTAAGGTAACAATATCATTTTCTTTAAGGTCTTTAGTAGCAGTTTTAGTGCCAACAACACAAGGAACACCAAGTTCGCGACTAACAATAGCAGCATGTGATGTTTGCCCTCCTTTGTCGGTAATAATACCGTTAACTTTTTTCATGGCGGGAACAAAGTCAGGGGTAGTCATACTAGTAACTAATATTTGGCCTTTTTGGACTCGATCAATTTCTTTGGGGTTATGAATTATAGTGACAACTCCAGTGGCAATACCAGGACTGGCTGGTTCTCCAACTAAATCTGGAGTTTTATCAATACTTTGTTTTTTATCATCAAGAACTTTTTGATTAGAAACAATAGTAGTAATTGGTCTGGTTTGAACTATGTATAATTTCCCTCTATCAATGGCAAATTCAATATCTTGAGGTTTACCGTAATGGTTGTTTAATTTTTGACCAACTTTGGCAATTTTGATTGCCATTTGGCTATTAATTTTACTTCTTTTTTGTTTTGACTTGGGAACAATTACTTCTTTAGTTTCATTTTGAGATTTAATTAATTGAACATCTTGAGAAACATGATTCTCGGAAATAATTTTCCAAGTGTTTTTGTCAATAATATATTGATCTGGAGTTATCTTCCCTTGAACAATATATTCACCTAAACCCCAAATAGTTTCAACAATTATTTGATTTTTTTCATTAGTAACGGGGTTAACAGTAAACATGATCCCAGAAATTTCTGAATCAATTAGTTTTTGAACTGGGACAGCGACTCCAATTTTAAAATGGTCATAATGTTTCTTGACTTGATAAAAAATAGATCTAGGAGTGAAAAGACTGGCCCAACAATCTCTAACTCTGGCTAAAACATTACTTTCTCCAACAACATTTAAAAAAGTTTCTCCTTGGCCAGCAAAGGAAGCATCGGCTGAATCTTCAGCAGTGGCAGAAGTGCGGACAGCTACTGGAGAATTTTTTAAACCACCAAAACTAGAAAGTTTTTTGTAGGCTTTCATTATTTCAATAGCAGTTTGGTGGTTGATAGGACTTTTTTTGAATATGGAAGCTATTTTTTTTGAGGCATCAAGAAGTTGTTCTGGTTGATCGACATCAGTAGTTTTTAAAATATTAGCAATTTTAGGTTTTAAATCATTTTCTTGAATGAATTGAAAGTAGGCACTAACAGAAACCACAAAACCATTTGGAACAGGGATACCAAGGTTATACATCTCACCTAAATTTGCGCCTTTGCCTCCAACTAAATTGATATCGGCAAATTTTAAATCTTTGAACCAAAGAGTATGGGATGCTTTTGTCATATTAAAATAATAACAGAAAAAAATATGATTGTATCTTAGCAGTCTTAGGCTTTGAGTGCTAATTAGGGGTTAAAATTAAATAATACCTATCTTTACGTAAAATATACTATTGATATCATTGGGTAACAAAAATATTCAAAATATATCAAAATAGTTAATTACTTAAGCAAATTTAGGAGAATTCTTTCGAGGGCAATTTCTTTTGGGATGGAAAGTTGACCAGTCTTAATTTGAAAGTCTAATTCTATAAGTTGAAGATAAGTTTTCTTTAAAACTTTTTGATCAAAAGCAGAATAACTAGTGAGTTGTTTGCGAAGATTGTTTTTAATAAAGAATAAAAAGAGTTCAAAAGGCTCTTTAATAAGAACTTTTTTAAATAAGGTCATAAACCTAATTAGGTTTTTAGGTCGGATTTGATTTAGACAAGAGAAAATTATTTTATCTAATGGAAAATTATTTATTTTGGCTTGGGGAAAAGTTTTAATCTGAGTAGGATTAAGACTTTTATCTTGCCAAATTAAAATATCAATTGAATCGTTTTCTTTTATAATTTTTATAATCTTATCTAGAATTGGTTTAGAGACAGAAAAGAAATTAGTGACGGCTAATATTTTTTTTGGAGTAAAAAGGGATTGACTATTAAGAAAACCATTAACCATGTCTGGATTTATATTTTTAGAATCTAACCTTAAAATATCAGTATTAATATTTTTATCTATAGAGCTATTAAATTCAGTTCTACTGGCAAATTGATCGTCTCCGTGGAAAATATAAATCATAAGTGTATTTTATCAAGATTAGCTTGTTAGTTTTGGGTTAGTGAAAAGTTTAATATGTTTTGGTACAATATCACTTGTCTTAGGCTCCTTCGTCTAGTGGTTAGGACTCCTGGTTTTCATCCAGGCAATCGCGGGTTCGACCCCCGCAGGAGTCACAAAAAAATGTTTTTCATGTAAAATTGGGCATGGATGTAAAAATTGAAGGAAGTTGGAAAAAGGTATTAGAAAAAGAATTTAATGAGAAATATTTTGAAGAATTAACTAATTTTGTAAAGGCAGAATATCAAAAGGGAACAGTTTATCCACCAGCCAAATTTATTTTTAATGCTTTTGAATTAACCCCTTTTGATAAAGTCAAAGTAGTAATTTTAGGACAAGATCCTTACCATGGAGTGGGTCAAGCTAATGGATTAGCGTTTTCAGTAAACAAGGGAATAGCTACTCCCCCGTCTTTGGTAAATATTTATAAAGAGATTGAAAGTGATATGGGTGAAAAAACAAAAAACATTGGAGGTAATTTAGAAAATTGGGCAAAACAAGGAGTTTTAATGTTGAATGCAACTTTGACTGTTCAAGCTCATATGGCTGGGTCACATCAAAATAAGGGGTGGGAGAAATTTACTGATGCGGTGATAAAAGTATTATCAGAACAAAAAGAAAATTTGGTTTTTATTTTGTGGGGAGCTTATGCTCAAAAGAAAGGAAAAGTAATTGATGAAAATAAACATTTAGTAATTCGATCAGTTCATCCATCTCCTTTGTCGGCTTATGGTGGATTTTTTGGGTCAAAACCTTTTTCTCAAACTAATGCTTATTTGATATTTAATGATAAAGAACCAATAATTTGGTAATTTATTTATATTCCTTAGCTTGTTCTTGACCATTTAAAACTCGAAGGGTGCCATCACGGAGAGCTTCTAATTCTTTTTCTCCTGGGATTGTAGTGATACCTATATTTACTTGTTCAAGGTCGCGTTTAATCCTGTCAGAAATAAGTGGCCAGTGAGCTATCCCACCAGTAATAA
>Ga0265293_10005980_pt1 | contig 19844 bp, 19 predicted proteins | sample Munlanlewell138R_FD_192505 | JGI IMG/M metagenome (GOLD analysis project Ga0265293, IMG submission 192505) | Leachate microbial communities from a municipal landfill in Southern Ontario, Canada - Leachate well 138R | ecosystem: Engineered > Solid waste > Landfill > Unclassified | place: Canada... | reverse complement strand
ACTTATAACCAGTGGTTCACAACAAGGGTTGGAGTTTTCTGCTAAAATATTTATTGATGAAGGGGATATTATTATTTGCGAAAGCCCAAGTTACCTTGGAGCATTAAATGCATTTAAGGCTTACCTGCCGAATTTCGTAGAAGTGGGAATGGACGAAGATGGAATGAAAATGGATGAATTGGAAAAAGCCTTACAAGCAAATAAAAATGCAAAGTTTATCTATACAATTCCAAATTTTCAAAATCCGTCTGGAATAACTATGAGCCTAGAAAGAAGAAAAAAATTGGTCGAGTTATCGGAAAAATTTAATGTCCCCGTAATAGAAGATAACCCATATGGAGAGCTTAGATTTGAAGGTGAAGAAATACCCCCGGTTAAACATTTCGATAAAACAGGAATGGTGGTTTACCTAGGTACATTTTCAAAGAATTTCGCTCCCGGCTTGAGGTTAGGTTGGGTCGCAGCATCAACTGAAATTCTACAAAAGTATGTATTGGTAAAGCAAGGTGCAGATTTGCAATGTAATAGTTTGACACAACGTGAAGTTGCCTATTTTATTAATAATTATGATTTAGAAGCTCACATCAAAAAGATTATAGAGGTATATAAAAAGAGAAGAGATTTAATGTTAGATACCATGGGAAAAGAGTTTCCGGAAAATGTTACATATACATATCCAAATGGCGGATTATTTACATGGGTAACTTTACCGGAAGGTATAGATGCAGCAGAAGTATTAAAGTCTGCATTAGAAGAAAAGGTTGCATTTGTCCCGGGTGGACCATTTTATCCAAATCCGGGTAATGAGAATCATTTTAGATTGAATTATTCAAATATGCCGGAAGATAGAATAGTAGACGGCATAAAAAGACTGGGTAAAGTATTGAAGGCTTTATAAGAAATATTGGTAAAAGAATTAATAAATATGGATATTTTATCCGTTAGATAGTATAATCTATTTATAATATTGTGCTGGGAGGGTTTTTAAATGGATAAATGGGTATGTACAGTATGTGGTTACGTATATGATCCCGAAGAAGGAGATCCTGATAATGGGGTAGAGCCGGGTACTGCTTTTGAAGATATTCCCGATGACTGGGTTTGCCCTTTATGCGGGGTAGGAAAAGATCAATTTGAAAAACAATAGGATAAAAGGTGCCCTAGGCACCTTTTATCTTGCATAACTAATTGATTTATGAATAATCTAATAATTGTTGCAAAATAAATAGAGACGTGATAGTATAATATTCGTTAAAAAGATTTATTCCCGGTTTGTGTAATGGTAGCACAACTGACTCTGGATCAGTTTGTCGAGGTTCAAATCCTTGACCGGGAGCCAACCATAAAACAAGACACTGCAATGCTCTGCAGTGTTTTTATTTTTATATATTTCCGAGAGCTTCAAAGTTATTATATTGTTTAAGTGAAACTTTAGATGTTTTTCGATTTATTTGATAGAGATTTGCCATAATTAATCATACTAAAACAGTTATATTGATGTTATTATAGATATTGAAACTTTTAGAAAACTATTGACAGGGAGGTACGGTAATGAAAAAATTTAGGATTGAAGAGGGTGTCTTTGATATATTTTCTCAACTTCAAATTGGTGTTTTGACTTTCAAAGGAATAAAAAATATAGAAAAAGGGAGAAAAGCCATTTTAGATGAAGCTTATAAAGTGTTTTATGAGAAAATTAAGGATTCAGGTATTTCTCATCCCTATGTAGCAGACTATAAAGAAGCTATGAAAATGATTAAAAAGAAAAAAGGAAGTTCCGCTTCTATCGAAGCAATGGCTAAAAGAGCCATGAAAGGCGATGATATGTATTCCATCAACCCCGTAGTGGACTTATATAATGCAATGTCTTTAAAACATATTATTCCTTGCGGCGGAGAAGATTTGGACAAAATCGAAGGAGATATGGTTTTAGGGTTTGCAAAAGGAGATGAAGAATTTATTCCTTTGGGAGAGGTAAAGAATTCACCGCCCCGGGAAGGAGAACTCATTTACAAGGATGATTTGGGAGCTGTTGTAAGGAGTTGGTTATGGAGGGAAGCAGACCGTACAAAGTTGACAAATGAGACTGTTAACGCTCTTATTTATATGGAGTTGGTAAATGGAAACAGAGCGGATGAGTTTAAAATCGCTCTTAATGAGTTATATCAGATAGTTATAGACGAATTAGGGGGGAACGGAAATCTATCCGTTTTAACAAAAGAAATTACAGAATGTGTGATTTAAAAATTTGTCACAATTTATATTTTTGATGTCTCCTAAGAATAACTTCATGTTCAAAAGTATTTTTGAAAATAAGGACATACTAAAAAATGCAGGGAGAAAAGAAAGTTTTTTTAAATCTATGTGTCATCAATCTGTTGAAAAATTTCAAACAAAGACGAATGTCATCATTGTTTAATAAAATAAAGGCTGTATTTGAGTGGATTTTGATGTCATGGAGTTTGTCGGGGTTTAAATTATTTAAATTAGAAAAATTAAAAAAGGCAAAATAACTATACAAATATTTTTTTATTAAGATATAATGAAGATATGAAGAGAAAAATTTATATTGAGTTTTAGCATGCTTGAATATAAAACAAAAGGAACACTTTATGCTGCTAAAAATAAATTAATTTATTTATAAGGTGTACTATTATGATTATTGGAATAATGGGTGGAATGGGTCCGGCGGCTACATATTATACATTTGAAAAGTTAATTAAGTTGGCAGATGCATCGAAGGATCAGGAACATTTACATATTATTATTGATAATAATACGGAAATCCCCGATAGAACTGAATTCATTCTAGGTAATGGTGATAATCCCATTGTAGAAATGGTAAGATCGCTAATAAAGCTTGAGCTTATGGGAGCCAATTATATTATAATACCATGTAATACTGCTCATTATTTTTATGATGAAATAGCAAAATATACTAAATCACATATAATACATATGATACGTGAAACTGCAGAGTTTTCTAAAAATACTTATACGAATAATATGAAATTCCTACTTTTATCTACAACCGGTACCTATGCTTCAGGAATTTATAAAGAAGTATTTATGGAATATGGTTTGAATATTCTGGAGCCAAAGGATGAAGACAAAAATATGCTTATGAAGTGGATATATGATATTAAATCGGGAGTATATGTATCCGAATCAGAATTTAACGCATTTATTGATAAATATACAAGAGATGAAAATATCCCTGTAATTTTAGGTTGTTCTGAGTTATCTTATTTATCGGATATTATTAGTATAAAAAAGGAATACATTAACCCTGTGTCAGTTATTGTAAAACTTTGCATTGATATGGTTAAAAAGAAGGTTTAAAATTGGGATTTGTATTATTATATGAATGGATGGTGTTATAATGAAAATAGGGGTTTTAATGGGTGGAATATCATCAGAAAGAGAAGTATCGCTTAATACAGGTAAAGAAATAGTAAAAAATCTTGATAAAGCGAAATATGATGTTTTACCTATCACAGTGAATAAAAAAGAAGATGTTTTTGAAAAAACAAAAGGCATTGATTTTGCATTTATAGCATTACATGGGAAATTTGGTGAAGACGGAGTAATTCAATCTGTTTTAGAAACTTTAAATATTCCATATTCTGGTTGTGATTCTTTTTCCAGCGGAATATGTATGGATAAAGCAATTTCAAAAAGTATAATAAAGGGTATTCATGTAAATACTGCTAAGTGGCTGTTACTTAAAGACGCTGATGAATTGGAATTGGATTTGATTAATGATTTAGGTTATCCGGTAGTAGTTAAACCTAATAGCGGTGGTTCCAGTGTAGCTACTACTATAGTTCATGATGAAAAAGGAATTAGGGATGCAGTTATTGAAGCTTCTAAATGTGATAAAGAAATTATGATAGAAAAATATATTGAAGGAGAAGAAATAACTTGCTGTATGATAGATGGTAAAGTATTGCCTATTATTTTTATTAAGCCAAAGTCGCATTTTTTTGATTATAGTTCTAAGTATGATGACGGAGGGGCGGAAGAGGTCATTGTTGAGCTTGAATCACCTCTTAAAGAAGTGGTAGAAAGTGTTGCTATCAAATGTTGGAACGGTTTAAAATGCAGCGTATATGCAAGGATAGATATGATTGTTTCAAACGGAACTCCTTATGTATTAGAAGTTAATACTTTGCCCGGTATGACACAGACTAGCCTATTTCCAAAAAGCGCAGCTTCTTACGGTCTAAGTTTTCCAAAATTGTTAGATAAAATAATAGATTTATCCTTAGACAGAAACAACTATTAGTGAGTGATATTTAAGATAAATATTAAGAATCTTGCATGTAATTATTATGTTATAAAGGAGAGCTTCTACTCTCCTTTTAAAATGTAAACTTATTGCTAAAGTAAACGTAGCACTTACTGACGACAGAAGGGAGAATATCATTGTTTGAAAGTACTGTTTACTCTGATATTGATGATATAGATGTTTTAATGCGAAGCAGCATAGACAGACTGGCATTAAACTATTATGAGCTCAAGGAAATTAAGAATATAAACTATGGTACAAGATATAAATTTAAAAAGGACGATTTGGTTATCTCGTTTACTATTTATTATTCCGATAAAAAAGGTATAAGCATAGTAAAAGACCAGAATATTAATCAGTCTGATTTTGATGATTTAATAAGCTTCTTATGTTTATGTGATAACGAAAAAAAAATAGAGAATAGGTTTAGTAAATGGATTGGTACGGATGAAGCAGGGAAAGGTGATTATTTCGGACCTTTGGTGGTAGCGGGTTTCCTAGTCAAAAAATCAGAAATAGAGTATTTTAAATCATTGGGTATAAAAGACAGCAAACGTCTTTCAGATAAAGATATTGATGATTTATTTGTTTTATTAAGTGATAATTTTTCTGATAGGATATGTTTTAAAATTTTGTTGCCTTATGAGTATAATAAAACAATAAATGATTTTAAAAGAAAAGGTCAAACATTGAATGATTTGCTTGGCATACTGCATTCTCAAGTGATAATTAAGCTATACAACAGGTTTAAAGGTATAGATGGTATTATAACCGACCAATTTACGCACCAAGATAAGGTTTATAAATTAATAAAAGACGATGTAAAGGCAAGATACATACAAAGGACCAGAGCCGAAAGTGATATTGCTGTGGCTGCTGCGTCAGTGATTGCACGAGCAGTTTTTTTGAGGGAATTGGATACTATTGGAAAAGAGTTCAATGCGGTTTTTCCAAAAGGTGCCTCTGACCGAGTAGTCAATTGGGCTTTGGAATTTTTCAATAATTATGGGGAGAACAATCTCTCAAAGGTGGCTAAGATACACTTTAAAACAACCGGTACCATAAAAAACTTATTAGGGAGACGGGAAAATGAAATATAAATATTTATTATTTGATTTAGATGGAACCTTAATTTATACCAATAAACTCATTATTGATTCTTTTAAATATACTTTGAAATTACATTTAGATTTGGATGTCGAAGAAGGAGAAATAAAAAGGTATTTTGGAGAACCCCTTATTAATACTTTAGAAAGATTTTCAGTGGAAAAGGCTGAAGAGATGTATGATACTTATATAAAATTTAACGAAAGCATACATGATAAAAGTATAAGAGCTTTTAAAAATGTTGAATCTGTTTTAAAGGAGTTGTATAAAAGAGGCTATTCTTTGAATGTAGTTACTTCAAAAAGAAAAGTATTGGCTAGAAGAGGCTTAGAAATATGCAATCTGCTAGAATATTTTGATGAAGTCGTTGCTTACGAGGATACGGATCTACATAAGCCGTATCCGGATCCGATTATTAAGGCTTTATCTTTGCTTCATGCTGATGCGGAACAAGCCTTAATGGTAGGTGACAGCGGATATGACATAAACTGTGCGAGAAATGCCGGGGTTAGAAGTGTGTTTGTTAATTGGAGTGAAGCCGGATTTTATCAAGATAATATAAGGTCCGATTTTGTAATAGATGAGTTTCAACATCTTCTTGATATAGTGTAATAAAGATTTGAATATATATTATTTCAATAATTAAAGTATTTGACTTCTTTCATACAGTATAAGAAAATGATGTGGGCAGATTTGCTCACATCATTTTTGTTACTTTTTTTTCTATCCATAATACGGATAAATAGAGTAAGGCAGCTGCTATTGCTAATATGATTACACTCATCATGACCATGTCCATTTTAAAAACCTGTCCTCCATATATAATTAAAAAACCTAATCCTTCTTTGGATACAAGAAATTCTCCTACAATAACACCTACTAACGATAAGCCTACATTTATTTTTAAAGCAGAAATTATTGCGGGAATATTTGAAGGCAATACAACCAGTTTTAAAATCTGTCTCTTGTTCGCACCAAAAGTCTTCAAAAGCTTAATTTTATCTTCGTCACAATTACTGAAACCGGAGTAAACACTGATTATTGTTACAATAATTGAAACCAGCAGCGCCATAACAATTATAGATTTTGTAGTGCCGCCAATCCAAACAAGTATAACAGGGCCAAGAGCTGTCTTCGGTAAAGCATTTAATACAACTAAATACGGATCCAATACTTTAGCTAAAAAATTTGACCACCAAAGGACTATTGCTATTATTGTGCCAAAAACAGTACCTAAAACGAAACCTACTATTGTTTCATATAAAGTCACTCCTGTATGAAGAAATAATGAGCCGTCTTTAGATAAAGTAATTACTGTTTTAAGCATTCTGGAAGGCTGACTCATTATAAAAGGGTCTATCCATTGAAGGTTGGCTGCTATTTCCCATACAAAAAATATTGTAATGAAAATTATAATTCTAGTAAAACTGACAGCTCTTTTGAAAGATTTATGGCTTTTAATATAATTAATATGTTCTTGTGAAAAGTTTGTTTTATCATACATGTACATCCAACTCCTTCCATATAGAATTAAAATAATATCTGAATTCGGGAGCTTCTCTGCAAGTAATCGGCGTTTTATTTTCACAAGTCAGTATAATATCATAGACAGATTTTATTTCAGCAGGACGTTTGGTTAAAACTATTACTCTATCCGACATTGAAATCGCTTCAGATATATCGTGAGTAACGAGTATAGCGGTCTTTTTCTCCTTTTTTATAATAAGCCATATTTCTTCGGATATGGCAAGTCTAGTTTGATAATCCAGTGCGGAAAAGGGCTCATCTAATAATAACAAGTCAGGATTGGCAGTTAAAGTTCTTATTAAGGCAGCCCTTTGTCTCATACCACCGGACAATTGTTTGGGATAATGATTCTTGAATTCATACAGACCGTATTCTTTAAGCAGTTTTTCAGCAGATTTATAACTTTCCTTATTTAACGTACATTGTATTTCTAAGCCTATAATTACGTTTTTTATAATTGTTCTCCATTCAAATAAATGGTCTTTTTGTAGCATATAACCTATATTTTTTGACGGTCCTTTAACTTCTTCGTTTTTTATTAATATTCTTCCTTTAGAAGGTTTTAAAATGCCTGAGATCAAGGATAGAAGAGTTGATTTTCCACATCCACTCGGGCCTACTATGCTAACAAATTCTCCATCTAATATATCAAAGGACAAGGATTTTATAGCTTGGGTTTCACCGCCAAGCGAATGGTAATTCATAGATACATCTTGCATTTCAACAACTTTTTCCATTTAAGCACCCCCGCAAAACTACTATCAGTTTTATAGTATTCATTGAAACAATAAAAGTGATAGAATGATGTAAGATAAGCCCAATATTATGGGGTTAAATTATTTTTGCATTGCTTTTTCCGCAAAGCTGTTATCAATAATTTTATTAATATCTATTTTTTCATTAAGCTCTCCGGCAGTTATCATGACTTCTTGCAATAAATCATAATTTTCAATAACAGATATTGGATCCTCTTTCCAAGTACCAACTTCTTTATATCGGTTTACTACGGCTAGCAGTATTTCATCATCGGCATCAAGGAAGTAAGGTTTTATTTCTTTTGCAATTTCCTCTGCAGAATGATCTCGTACCCAAAGTTGGCCTTTATAAATAGCATTAGTTAGCCTTTGTATTATATCAGGATTCTTTTCTATATAGCTTTTTGATGCAAAGAAAGATGTATAAGCGATTAAACCGCTGTCTGTTCCTATGGAAGCAACAATACTTCCTGCATTTTCTTTTTCCAACATAGATCCTGTAGGTTCAAAAAGAGCAACATAGTCTCCTATGCCCCCTTTAAATGCTCCTGCCGTTGCAGTGAATTGAAGATTTGTAATTAATTCAACATCTTCGCCGGGGATTATACCATTTTGTTTTAAAATATATTCTAGAGTCATTTCAGGAACACCGCCGGGTCTGCCGCCAATTATTGTTTTTCCTTTTGTTTTTTTCCAATTAAAATCCGGATCCGGTTCTCTTGCGACTAAGAACGAGCCGTCTCTTTGAGTCAATTGTGCAAAAATTATTGCATAATCTTCCTTACCCTGTTCATAGACATAGATACATGCTTCCGGGCCGGCAAAACCGATATCACATTGTCCGGAAAGCAGAGCAGTCATAGTTTTGTCTGCACCTTGACCTGTCGTCAATTCGATTTCAAAACCTTCTTCTTCAAAAAAACCTTTGCTTATTGCTACATATTGTGGCGCATAAAAGATAGAACGTACGACTTCATTTAACCTTATTTTAATCAATTCATTTTTGCTGCAACCGGTAAAAAGACTGATGAAAAGTAGTGAAGCTAAAATTATGCAAACTATTTTTTTGTACTTTACCATATTTTCACTCCTAAAAATATACTATCATTTACAATGTATTCAACAATCGTCTTAAAGTGCTTGTATTTGACTAATGTACAAATTGGTTATTACATTGAAAATAAGATATAATAATAGAAAGAGGCATGTTAATATAATTAAAACAAAATAAATTTATAAACTATATAGAATACTTGAGGTGGAAACATTGAATATACCCAATGCCCTGACTTTGCTAAGAATAGCGGTTATTTCACCATTTTTATATTTTTATCTTTTTTTTCCCATACATGGAGAAAAAATAGCTTTGATGTTTTTTGTTTTTTCTGGAATCACCGATTTGGCTGATGGCTTTATAGCAAGAAAGTATGATCAAGTAACAAAACTAGGGGCTATTCTAGATCCTTTGGCAGATAAAATGATGCTTATTTCAGTGTTAACTGTTTTTGTTATTAGAAAGAAGATAGAAATTTGGATACTTTTAGTCATGGCTTTAAAAGAACTTTTGATGATATTAGGAGCCTTTTATCTTTATAACGGTAAAAAAGAGGTTATACCTGCAAATACGCTGGGTAAAGTTTCTACTGCACTTTTTTATGCAGCCGGTTTATCCGTAATAATTAATTTGCCTATAGGATATAGTATGATAGTTTTATTCTTGGTATTTAATTTGGTTTCAATGTTTTTTTATTTTTTAAAATTTATTACGATTAGAAAAGAGTTTAATCGTTAAAGCTATTGACAAAAGTTAATTGTGATGATTAAATATTACTATATGGAAAAGCGATGATAAAGAGGAGTAAATGTTCATCTTCTGATAGAGAAAGATATTCATAGGCTGAAAGATATCTAAGAATAAGATGACATTGAAGGTAGCTTTGGAGCTCCTGCATTGAACTTAGTAGATGTAGGCGGGTCTGCCCGTTATAGTGTAAAGAGCCGGTGTTTGCCGGAATTAAGGTGGTACCGCGAATTTGCCCTTCGTCCTTTGCTGATGAAGGGTTTTTTAATTTCAGATAATGGAGGAATAAGGATGAAAGAACAAAAAAATATAGCAAAGACCTATGATCCAAAACAAGTTGAAGAGAAACTTTATAATACCTGGGTTGATAAAGGATATTTCACACCTGAAATAGATTTAGAAAAAGAACCTTACACTATAGTTATCCCACCGCCAAATATTACAGGTGAACTTCATTTGGGACATGCTCTTGATAATACTATTCAGGATATATTGATAAGGTTTAAGCGAATGCAAGGGTATTCGACTCTTTGGCTACCGGGGTCAGACCATGCCAGTATTGCTACAGAAGCAAAAATAGTTGAAATGTTAAGAAAAGAAGGCATAACAAAAAAAGAACTTGGAAGAGAGAAATTCTTGGAAAGGGCTTGGAAATGGAAAGAGGAATATGGAGGAAGAATAGTAAATCAGTTAAAAAAACTTGGTAGTTCCTGTGATTGGACCAGGGAAAGATTTACGCTGGATGAAGTTTGTTCCAAAGCCGTAAGAAAGGTTTTTATTGACCTTTATAGAAAAGGTTTAGTTTATAAAGGCGAAAGAATAATCAATTGGTGCGTGAATTGCAAAACATCTATTTCTGATATTGAAACAATTTACGATGAAGAGAACGGGCATTTTTGGCATATCAAATATCCTATAAAAGATTCTGAAAATTTTTTAGAAATTGCAACGACCAGACCGGAAACAATGCTTGGTGATACAGCTGTTGCCGTTCATCCGGAAGATGAGAGATATAAGGATCTGGTAGGCAAATCAGTTATACTGCCTTTATTAAACAAAGAAATACCCATTATTGCAGACGATTATGTAGATATGGAATTTGGAACGGGTGTTGTTAAAATCACGCCTGCCCACGACCCAAATGATTTTGAAGTAGGTTTAAGGCATGAGTTATCTATGCCCAGAGTAATCAACGATGATGGTACTATCAATGAATTAGGCGGTAAATATTGTGGTCTAGAACGCAATGAAGCAAGGAAGCAAATTGTTAAGGATTTGGGGGACTTAGGTCTAATTGTGAATATTAAAGAACATGAGCACAGTGTTGGTCATTGTCAAAGGTGTAATACTGTTATCGAGCCTATTCTTTCAAAACAATGGTTTGTAAAGATGAAACCTTTAGCTTTACCTGCCATTGAAATTGTAAAAGAGGGAAAGGTTAAATTTGTGCCGGATAGGTTTACAAAAATATATTATAATTGGATGGAAAACATACAGGATTGGTGCATTTCCAGACAACTATGGTGGGGGCATAGAATTCCTGCCTATTATTGTTTGGATTGCGGTGAAATAATTGTCAGCGAAGAAGAACCAAGTGAGTGTCCAAAATGCGGCTGTAAAAATATGAAACAAGATGAAGATACTCTTGATACATGGTTTAGTTCTGCACTTTGGCCGTTTTCTACTTTAGGCTGGCCGGAAGAAACAGAAGATTTTAAATACTTTTTCCCAACCAGTGTCTTAGTAACAGGTTATGATATTATATTTTTCTGGGTTGCGAGAATGATTTTCTCATCCGTTGAAAATATAGGTAAAGAACCATTTAAACATGTTTATATTCATGGAATTGTTAGGGATTCGGAAGGCAGGAAAATGAGCAAGTCCCTAGGTAACGGCATAGATCCCATAAAAGTTATAGATAAATATGGGGCGGATGCATTAAGATTCAATCTGGTTTTTGGGAATTCCCCGGGCAATGATATGAGGTTTTTTTGGGAAAGAGTAGATGCTTTTAGTAATTTTGCTAATAAAATTTGGAATGCTTCACGCTTTGTTTTAATGAATACAGAAGGTGTTTCTTGTGAAAATGAATTAGGCGAACACAACGAATATAGTACTATTGCCGATAAATGGATTGTTAGCAGGTTAAATAAACTAATAGTAGAAGTAACGGATAATCTGGAAAAATTTGAACTGGGGATTGCAGCCCAGAAGCTGTATGATTTTATTTGGTTTGAGTTTTGTGATTGGTATATTGAGTTGGTTAAGGATAGGCTTTATGGTGAAGATAAGCCATCGAAACAGACAGCGCAATCAATTTTGGTGTATGTTTTGGCAACTTCTTTGAAGCTATTGCATCCTTATATGCCATTTATTACTGAAGAGATATATCAACATTTGCCAATTGGCAGCGAATCAATTGTTATTAGTAAATGGCCGGAATATAGGACGGATTTGGAAGCATTACATGAAGAGAAAAGTATGGAAGTAATTATGAATGTGATAAAAGCTGTAAGGAACATTCGTTCTGAAATGAATGTGGTACCTTCAAAGAAAGCTAAAACCTTTATAGTTGTAAATGATAAGTTTTTAAAAAATGCGATCATTGAAGGAAAGACATATATTAAAAAACTGGGATACTCATCGGAAGTAATAATACAGGATGATAAAACAGGTATCCCGAAAGATATGGTTTCGGCCATTATCGAAGGCGTTGAGATATATCTTCCTGTTTATGAATTGATTGATAAAGATAAAGAAATTCAAAGGTTAAGTAAAGAAAAGGAAAAATTGGATAATGAATTAAAAAGGGTAGAATCAAAATTAAATAATAAGAAATTTATTGAAAGGGCCCCGAAAAATATAGTAAAAGAGGAAAGAAAAAAGAAAGAAAAATATTTAGAACTTATGGATAAAGTGACAAAACGATTAGACGAAATAAGTAAATGAGGTATGAAAAATGAATTATGAAGATGCAATAAAATATGTAGACTTAAAATTAAAAGGTGGATTTAATCCGGGTTTGCATAGAATTAATAATCTATTGGATTTAATAGGTAACCCGCATAAAGATTTGAAAACTGTTCTTATAGCAGGTACAAACGGAAAAGGCTCAATTGCAGCTATGCTTTCAAGTATTGTCAAAGAATCAGATTATAAGGTGGGTACTTACGTTTCCCCACATTTAATTAATATCACTGAAAGATATTTAATAAATGGTAACTCTATCAGTGAGATAGACTTTGCAAAATATGTGACATTTTTAAAAGAAAAAATAGATTTAGTAAAGCTAAAAATCGGAGAAATCCCTTCCCAATTTGAGGTGTTAACAGCCTTGGCTTTTTTATATTTTAAAGATAAGAAAGTTGATATTGGGATAATAGAAGTGGGTTTGGGCGGCAGATATGATGCAACTAACGTATTAGATCCCATAATTTCAATTATCGCATCGATTAATTATGACCATATGGATATATTGGGAGATACGATAGATAAAATTGCATACGAAAAGGCAGGTATTATTAAAAATAACGGTATAACAGTTCTGTATCCGCAAAGATATGTTGAAGCAGAGCGGGTGATAAAAGAAATATGTGAAAAAAGAAATAGTAGATTGATAAATGTAAAGAAGGAAGATATTACTTTTAATAGTTTCAGCATGGATTTCCAATCCATTGATTATGCATTTAATGGAATAAGATATAGAGATATCGAAATACCTCTTTTGGGTGATCACCAAGTATTAAATGCGACAGTAGCTTTTACCGCATCTATATTGCTTAATGATTTAGGGTTTAAAATCAGTGAGTTAAATGCTAAAAAGGGAATCTATAAAACAAAATGGATAGGCAGGTTTAATATAATTTCACGTAATCCTTTGATAATTATAGATGGGGCACATAATGCAGATGGGGTGCTAGCATTATCACTGGCACTAAAAAAGTATTTTGAAAATAAAGAATTGATTTTAGTTATGGGCATGTTAAAAGATAAAGAACATGATAAAAGTTTAGAAATATTGGCATCCGCAGCTAAATTGTTTATAGCTACGGAACCGATAAGCGATAGGGCTTTAAAAGCTGAGGAATTGGCAGTGGAAGCCGGGAGGTATTGCTCTAATGTTAAGGTTGAACCTTTATTAAAAAAAGCGGTAGAGACAGCTGTTAAAAATTATACGGAAAATTCAGTTATTTGCATTGCAGGGTCACTATATTTAATAGGCGAAGCATATAAGTTATTTAATTAATATATCTATAATTTTATCATATACCTGGAAATACGATTGTTTCCATTTTGCACATATTTGTTTAGCTTGTTCTGCTGATACGACGTTTAGTTTCAGCTCAATCAGGATAATATCATTTTCAACGACCTTTAATATAACTATGTATTCAACATCACTTTTTTTGATGTAATTTGCAAATACCTGAGTTTCTAATTTGATTTTATCTTTGTTATTTATTGCATATTTTTTTATTAACGCTACAGTATTTTTTGGAATACCGGATATTAGACCGCAAAGTGTCTTATCCCCTTTTTGGGTATATGTATATAATTCTTTATTATCAATTTTTCTAATCATATCTGACTCTTCAAGTTCTAGCAAATATTGCTGCATATCAAAATAGTTCATCAAATTATTTTGCAAAACAATATCAGTTACTTGTGGCTTAGAAAGGGGAAAGTCTATTTCTTTAAATATTAAAAGGATAATAAGTTTGTTTATAGCAATTCTTTTTTCAATACGATTCATTTTGGCACCTCTTTACAATTATTTAAAATATGATATGTATAATTTAAAGCATTACTACTCGATATCATAACAATTATAACATAAAGAGAAAAATTCTTATACATTACAAAGAGGGATGATTCTTGCGTGCTGCATGCAGCACGCAAGAATCATCCCTCTTTGCGATGCTATATCAGTTTTATTTATTAATTATTTGATTTTGTGCCATGGCTACCAGTCGTTTTGTTATTTCTCCTCCAACCCTTCCGCAATCTCTCGCAGAAAGATTGCCCCAGTAATCTTCAGAACCTTGTTGCACAGGGAGATTAAATTCCGCAGCAATTTCATATTTCATATTATCCATTGCTTTGTGTGCTTCCGGTATTGTTAAACCTTTATTATATTTTCCGCTTCCGGCCGCCATAGTTTCATCTCCTTTTCTTTTTTTTAATTTTCCCTTTTTTAAAAAAAATACTCTAGAACTTGTTTCTATAAAAATTATTTTATTACATAATGTATCTAATTGTATAAGTAACCATATATTTCAATGAAGAATTTTGATAAATTAACACAATATTTGTCGATTGATAGGTATAAAAATGATATAATAAGACTTGAAATTACTAAATAAAAAAAATATATAAAATTTTATTTGAGCAAATATAGAAGATTATGGTCATTTTTTTTAGCTGATTTAGCACTAAAAGTTATCAACTAGGAGGATAAAATGAAAAAGGCATTTCTAATTTTAGTTTTAATTTTTTTACTAGTTTTCTCGGGTTGTAATGGAAATAATATTAATGTTACAAAAGAAATAATAAATGAAGAAGATGTAATAGAAAGCAATTTAGAATTAATAAATGATGATGAAACTGAAATTGATGACAACAAAGAAATAAATTTATATGATATAAAACCCAATGAAAATGGTCAGATAATGATAATAATGTATCATGGAATTAGTGATGAGGAATCAGAATGGGTCAGAACTGTTGATAATTTTAAGAAAGACTTGAAATCTTTATATGATAACGGATATAGACTTTTGAGTTTAAGCGATTATGTAAATAATAATATAGATACTGAAGCCGGTTATACTCCTGTTATATTAACTTTTGATGATGGATTACAAAATCAATTAAATTATCTTGATGAAGATGGTGTTAATGTTATAGATCCTGATTGTGCCGTAGGCATTCTTGAAGAGTTTTATAATTATTACCCTGATTTTGGTAGAGGAGCTTCATTTTTTATATACTATCCGGTACCATTTAGACAAAGCGACTTCATATACGATAAATTTAAATTTCTGGCCGAAAATGGATATGAAATAGGTAATCACGGTTATAACCATGAAAATTTAAGAGAAATACCGATTGATAAAGTACAAGAGTCGTTAGGAAAGAATGCGCAAAGAACTTATGATATTTTAAATGGTTATATTGTGCAGACATTGGCACTTCCATATGGTGCGGCTCCAAAGGGAGATAATTACAAATATGTGGTTAAAGGTGAATATAATGATTTCTCTTATAATAATATAGCTGTTCTGAAAGTTGGCAGTAATCCCGCATATGCACCTAATCATATAAAATTTGATTCGGAGAGATTGCCAAGAGTGCGGGGGAGTGAAATTTTGGTTAAAGGTACTGGAATATACGATTATATTGAATACTTTAAGGAAAATCCGGAGAAAAGATATATAAGCGATGGAAATAAGGATACCATCACAATACCCCAAAGTGAATTACCTAACTTTAATATGGATAGTATTGGAGATAAAAAGCTGATAACTTATAGCAAGGAAAAAAGCACAAACTAAAAGATTGTTAAAATAAAAATAAGTATTTAAAAGTCTGCATTGTATGATGCGGATTTTTTTTGCAGTTTTTAATTTAGAGGCATACATATAAAAAATTAGTAATAAATTTATAGATAAGAAGATTTACCGAAGCAACAAAAAAAGTCGTATTGTTGTCATCCTAAGTTTTTATGAAGGATCTTCATGCATTGGAAATGCATGTTCTTTACAGCGTTTAAAATGACATTTCCCAGAAATAATGCATTTTTCAGTGTTCTCAGATTCTACCAGCAGTGAACACCACAATTTGCTAAAAAATAAGGGGAGATAAGTATGAAAATATTTTTTTTAAGAAAAAGACAAATAAGTTTATTTTTGCTTTTACTGTCATTGATTTTTTTATCAATGGCTTACACGGTTGTGGTAAATTCGAAAGTAATGAGCGTTTTTAAAAAAGAAGAAAGATTGATTCCTATTTATTGTGTGGACACGGAAGAAAAAAAATTATCAATTAGTTTTGATGCGGCTTGGGGATCTGACTATACGCTGGAACTTTTGGAAATATTAGAAAAATATAATGTTAAAACTACTTTTTTTCTCGTCGCGTTTTGGATAGATAAATATCCGGACATGGTAAAAAAAATAGATGAATGTGGTCATGAGATAGGGAATCATTCTGCGAGCCACCCAAATATGTCGCAGTTAAGTGAGAAAAAAGCAGAAGAGGAATTAACCATTACATCGAATAAAATTGAAAAGATAACGGGAAAAAGGGTTAATTTGTTTCGCCCACCCTATGGTGACTATAATAATAGGCTTATGAAGACTGCGGAACGGCTAGGTTACTATGTAATTCAATGGGATGTGGACAGCTTGGATTATCGTGATTACGGAGCAGATGTAATGGTAGAAAGAGTTCTAAGTAGAATAACTAATGGTTCAATTGTTTTATTTCATAATAATGCTACATATACGACAAAAGCTCTGCCAATAATACTCGGCAGAATACAACAATTAGGGTATGAGATAGTACCAATATCAGAGCTAATATATAAAGAAAATTACTATATTGATCATACAGGAAAACAAAAAAAGAGAAGTGAAAATAAAATGTAAACTCAATAAGGTTTTCCCAATATAATATATCAGGAAATATTTGAAGGGAAGAATTGTTTTGAAATTTCATTGTTTTTTAAAAAAATTGCGGAAGGCTTTATTTGTATCCGGTATTATAGAGAAGGTTTTGATTATTTCTAAGGAGATTGCAGACACCGGTGACGGTATAGAAGAGTTAGAAAAAAAGTTTAAAAATAAAAGTAGCAAAAAAAAGGGCTGTTGAAGACTTAAAAGATTCAATAACCTTTTTTTTTATTTATTGGTATAATATATGACATTAAGATTTTAAATGCTATAATAGGATTAAGTAATTAAACTATAAGATACATAAAAATACTCTATCAGCTAAATATATATTAGTATAGTAAATATTGAGGTTGATAGGATGCTTAAAACTTTACTCTTTAGTTTGAACTCGGAAAGAATTACCGCCGATATTGATTACATAAAACCCGGTGCAATTTATATAGATATGCATATAAATAGTGAGCATGATCTTTGTTTCGCCTATGATAAAGGAGCAAAACTAATAATAACTAGCAAGGAGATTTTTAATTCTTCTCTTCCGATAGTCAGGGTGCAAAATGTCGAAAAAACTTTTTTAAAGCTATTAAATACAGTATATGATAATCCTCTGGGTAAGGTCGGATTTATTACAATATTTGGAGGCAATAGAAGCAATACAATTGCCGGTATTTTAGATTTTATTTTTAAAAAAAGCCATTTTCAAAAAATGCAAGACAAAGGATTGCATAATATCTTAATAAATTTAACACCTATGATAAATAGTTTAAATGTGGAAGAATTTTTCTATTATGTTTTAGGTTGTGTATTACAAAACATTAGCAAAATACCGGTTCCTTCCGATTCTAATTATCAATTGATAGAACCGATGATAACAAAAAACATAGAATGTATAATTATAGAAGACTGTGCCTACTTAAACATAGCCGATATAAGTAATGAGAAATCTAACAAACCAATAATAATAAATAATGATAAGCCTTATGCATTAACGATTATAAACGGCAGGGCTGATAACCTGATAATAACTTACGGATTAAATAAAAAAGCGGCTGTTACTGCGACAAGTATTGATTACGGAGAGAATACTATGTTTAATTATTGCTTGCAGAGAACATTTTATAGCAAAACGGGGAAAAAAATTGAACCTTTTGAAATTCCGCTTTTTATAAAAGGGTTAGGGATAAATAGAATATATGCTGCCTTGGCTGCAATTTCATGTGCACTTTATTATGATATAGATATAAAGACAATTAAAAAGTCCTTGTTAAATTATGAGGGATTAAATAGGGATTTTTCGATAAAAGAATATGATAGTTTTACATTAATAGATAATTACTGTACGACTTATTTAGATTTTAAAGAAACCTTTGAAATCTTGCAATATGTTGATTACCAAGGGCTACATCTTTTACTTTCGAATAAAATGATAAATGATGATAAAAGTGAACTAATAATAGTTAATTCTATACGAGAAATAGCAATGAATGTTAATATCAGAGAAATTTCTATTGTTACTTTTGCGAAAAATGAGAAAAGAAACAAGTGTTATGAAGAATTTGAGCAGTTGGAAAAAGAACTGAATATCCGTATTAGTTTCTTTAACGAATTATTAAATGCTATAACCTATTTTATAAGTGTTATGAAGAAAAAAGATGCTTTGTTAATATTAGGGGGGGAAGAATTCATCCTATCTAAAATAATTATTGAATTAATACTTGATAAATAAGTAAAATATTAAAATTAAGTATGGTTTATTTAATGAATTCTCAATACGTATTATTTTGTTTATTTTGATAATTTTTTAAAAACAAAGGTTATATTCAAAATCTTGTTTTAAAAAGTAATCATATAATCCTTTTCTAATGAATACTTATAGTGTAGATTAAGCCCAAAGTACACAAGAACAGGAAAGGATGGGGGTTGTAAATGGTTGATAATGTGATATCAAATAATGTAGTCACGGTACATGGAATTATAAAAGAAAATCCGATACTAAGTCATGAAATGTATGGTGAAAAATTTTATAATACAAAATTAGTTGTGCCTAGGTTAAGTGAAATATCTGATGTCTTACCTGTTACTATTTCCGAAAGACTTGTTGTGGGAATCAATATTGAAAAGGGTACAAGAATGCTAATTGAGGGACAGTTAAGGTCATATAACAAATATTTAGATGGAAGCAATAGGTTAATTTTAACGATATTTGCAAGGAATATTACTCAATCAGATGAAAACATTAAAAATCCTAATCAGATTTTCCTCGATGGTTATATTTGTAAAAGACCTATATATAGAACGACACCATTTGGCCGTGAGATTACCGATATGCTTATAGCTGTAAATAGACCATATAACAAATCAGATTATATTCCAAGCATTGCCTGGGGCAGAAATGCAAGATATTCAGAAAAATTAAAAGTCGGAGATAGAATTAGAGTATGGGGCAGAATACAAAGCAGGGAGTATCAAAAAAGAATATCCGAAGAAGAGGTAATAACCAGAACAGCTTACGAGATTTCTATATCAAAGATGGAAGTAGTAGATACTTTTGAGAATAAAGGAGACAATTGTAAAGAAGAAGACTAAAAGTATTGTAGAAATATAAAGGCTCTTGTTATTTCAATAAGAGCCTTCCGGTTACCTCCAAAGGAAAAGCAAATACCTCTTTTTGATTACAAGTTGAATTC
>Ga0265293_10005979_pt1 | contig 19845 bp, 16 predicted proteins | sample Munlanlewell138R_FD_192505 | JGI IMG/M metagenome (GOLD analysis project Ga0265293, IMG submission 192505) | Leachate microbial communities from a municipal landfill in Southern Ontario, Canada - Leachate well 138R | ecosystem: Engineered > Solid waste > Landfill > Unclassified | place: Canada... | reverse complement strand
GCCCTGCGATTGGCGCCCGGGCCTGGCGCGGACGCTGGACGCGCTGGCGCGGGATGCCGACGGGCTACAATGAGCGCAGCACACTATCTGGAGTCCGCCATGGCCCGCATGATCCACTGCCGTAAACTGAACCGCGAGGCCGAGGGGCTGGACTATCCCCCCTATCCCGGGGACCTGGGCGTGCGCATCTGGCGTGAAATTTCGAAGGACGCCTGGGCCAAATGGCTGGACATCCAGACGCGCCTGGTCAACGAAAACCACCTGAGCCTCGCGGACGCCGAGGCCCGGAAATTCCTGTCCGGCCGGATGCAGGCATTCCTGTTCGAGGACCAGGACGTCGAGGCCCAGGGCTACGTGCCGCCCGGCGCCTGAGTCACTTTTCCTTGATTTCCGGCGCCTCGCCGCGCGCCATGCGCTCGGTGTTGGCAACGCCCATGTGGCGCACGTCGTCGCCCAGCACCATGTAGATCACGCGCTCTGCCATGTTCTTGGCGTGATCGCCGATGCGCTCGAGCGCGCGCGCGATGAAGATCAAGTCGATGGAGCGGGAAATGGTGCGCGGATCTTCGATCATGTAGGTAATGATATGGCGCAAGGAACCTTTCCATTCCTTGTCCACTTCCTTGTCCTGGCGGATGACGCTGGCGGCATGCATGGCATCCTGGCGGGCGAACGAATCCAGCGCCTGGGCGATCATCCCGGTGACGAAAGTCGCCATGTGGCGCAATTCGACGACGGGCTCGTAGCCGGACTGCGCCTCATGCAGGCGACGCGCCATCTTGGCGATCTTGACGGCTTCGTCGCCGCAGCGCTCCATGTCGGTCAGCATCTTGGAGATGGACAGCAGCATGCGCAGGTCGATCGCGGTGGGTTGGTTGCGCGCGATCAGCAGGCCGATGCGCTCGTCGATGTCGACTTCCAGCCGGTTCACCTCGCGCTCGCGCTCGCGCACCTGCTCGATCAGCGACATATCGCCGCTGGCCAGGGCCTCCATGCTGTCCTTGACCATGGACTCGACCAGCCCCCCCATCTGCAGGAACAAAGAACGGGTGCTTTCGAGGTCAGTATGAAACTGCTTATTGGTATGCTCGGACATATATACCTACGATCAGTGCGGATACAGGAAGCCTTGGGCCAAGCCATGAAATCGTGCTCGGACCCGCGCTCGATGGAACATGGCAAGCTTACAGGATAATTATGACGCAATTATGACGTTATTTTTCCAGCCGCCGCACGCCCTGCTGGGTGGACATCAGCACGACGCTCGCGCCTTGAATGGCGAACAAGCCGCAGCATACTACGCCGGGAATATCGTTGATCAGCGACTCCATCGCGGCGGGATCCTCGATGGCCAGGCCGGCCACGTCGAGAATCTGGCAGCCGTTGTCGGTGGTGTAGCCCTCGCGCAGCGCGGGCCTGCCGCCGAGCCGGGACAAGCGCCTCGCGACAGCGGCGCGCGCCATGGGGATGACTTCGACCGGCAAGGGAAAGGCGCCCAGGGTCCGGACCTGCTTGGACTCGTCCACGATGCACACGAAGCGCTGAGCGACGGAGGCCACGATTTTTTCCCGCGTCAGCGCTCCTCCGCCGCCTTTGAGCATGTTCAACCCGGCATCGACCTCGTCCGCGCCGTCCACGTAAAGCGGCATGGCATCGACGTCATTCAGGTCCAGGACCGCGATGCCTTTTTCCTTCATGCGCGCCGAGCTGCGCTCGGAGCTGGAAACCGCGCCGCGAAAACGGTCTTTGTATCGCGCCAGCACGTCGATGAAGCAATCCACCGTCGAGCCCGTGCCCACGCCCAGCACGCTGTCGGGCCGCAACTCGGGCAGCACGTAGTCCAACGCGGCGCGGGCGACGTTCTGCTTCAGTTCCTGCTGGGTCAACATAAAGGGCTCCTTTCAAGCCAAAAATTCAAGGTATTTCTTTTCGGAAAAACCGGCGATGACGCGGCCGTCGGGGCGCAGCAGCACGGGCCTGCGCACCAGCGCCGGAAACTGCGCGATCAGATCCAGCCATTGCCGCGCCGTGTCGGGCGACTTGCGCTCCTGCGGCAGATTGCGCCAGGTCATGGAGGCCCGATTGACCAGTTTTTCCCAGCCGCCCAGCTGATCGGCCCATTGTTCGAGCACGGCGGGATCGATCGGGTTGGCGCGGTAGTCGACCAAGGAGGCGTCATGGCCGTTCTGCGTCAGCCAGCCCAGGGCCTTGACGCAGGTGCTGCAATTTTTCAGGCCGTAAAGGGTCAATGTCGTCATGATGCGGAGGCTCCTGTCTTTGATCCAAGGGACGGCTTGCGCCATTGCATGCGATTGGCGACCAATACCAGAATGCCGACAATCAGAATGAACAAGGTGGCCAGCGCATTGATTTCCGGTTTCAACCCCAGGCGCACTCGGGAAAAGACTTCGAGCGGCAAGGTCGTGTAGCCTGGTCCGGACAGAAACGAAGCCACCACGACGTCGTCCAGCGACAAGGTGAATGCCAGCAGCCAGGCAGCCAACAAGGCCGGCGCGATCAAGGGCAGCGTAATCTTGAAGAACACGGTCAGCGGCGTCGCGCCCAGATCCAGCGCCGCCTCTTCGAGCGATCTGTCCAGGTCGCGGATGCGCGACTGGATGATGATGGCCACGTAGGCCATGCACAAGGTGACGTGGCCGACCCAGATCGTGAAGATGCCGTTGCCGGAAGGCCAGCCGAACAATTCGCCCAGCTCGACGAACATCAGCAGCAGCGAGATGCCCAGGACGACTTCCGGAATCACCAGAGGCGCGCTGAGCATGCCGATGTACAGCACGAATCCCCGGAACCGCCCCATCCTGACCAGCACGTAGCCGGCCCAGGTGCCGACGACGACGGCGGCCGTCGCGGTCAATGCCGCGATCAGCAGGGACAGGCGCGCGGCGGCCAGCAATTCCTTGTCGGCGAACAGCTCGGCATACCACCTGAGGGAGAAGCCCGACCACGAGGTCATGATGGCCGAATCATTGAAGGAAAAAGCCATCAGGCACAGGATGGGCACGTACAGGAAGGCGTAGCCTATCGTCAGCGCGGCGGCGCGCAGCGCGCGGCTGGACTTAACCATGGGTCCGCCCCCGCTTGAGCAGGCCGAACTGCTTGGCCTGGTTGTACTGGAAAACCATGAGGGGAACGATCAGCAGCAGGACCATGATGCAGGTCACGGCCGCCGCCATCGGCCAGTCGGCATTGCCGAAGAATTCGGTCCACATGACGCGGCCCATCATCAAGGTATTCGCTCCGCCCAGCATTTCCGGAATGACGTATTCGCCGACCGCGGGAATGAACACCAGCATGGCGCCCGCGATGACGCCCGGCATGCTCAACGGCAGCGTGACGTGCAGAAAAGCCCGCCACGGACGCGCGCCCAGATCGTAGGCGGCCTGCAGCAAGCGGTCGTCGAGCTTGACCAGGTTGGCATACAGGGGCAGGATGAAAAACGGCAGATACGCATAGACCAGGCCGATGTAGACCGCGAGATCGGTGCGATAGATTTCCAGGGGCGCGTCGATCACGCCCAGCCATAGCAAGAAGCTGTTGAGCAGGCCGTCGTTGCGCAGGATTCCCACCCAGGCGTAGACGCGCAACAGCAACGAGGTCCAGAACGGCAGGATCACGGCAAGCAGCAGGATGTTGCGCACCGAAGGACGAGAGCGCGCAATGTAATAGGCCATGGGATAGCCGATCAAAATGCAGCACAACGTCGTCAGCAGCGCCATCTTGACCGAATTCAGGTAGGTGCTGATATAAAGATTGTCGGTGAACAGCAAGGCGTAGCCGCGCAGGTTCAGCACCAGGCTGAGCGTCTGCTCCTCGATTTCCACCAAGGGCGTATAGGGCGGCACGCCGAATTCCAGGTCCGCGAAGCTGATCTTGAGCACCAGCAGGAACGGGATAAGCAGGAACAGCGTCATCCATGCGAACGGCGGCAGGATGGCCAGCGAGCGCGACGTGGGCAGCAATCGGCGCCAGGATGCGGGCTTCATGACGGCAACACGGTCGCGCTGTCGTCGGACCAGGAAAGAAAGACTTCGTCGTCGATGCCGGCGGCATCGGCCTGCGCCAGCGCCAAGCTGGGCACGGTCGCCTCGACCATCATGCCGCTGTCCAGGCGGACCTGATAGCGGGCGTAGCTGCCCATCCAGGCGACGTGGCCGACCATGCCGTGCGCCCAATTGGTTTCGTCGGCGGGCATTTCGCGCAGGACGCGGATATGCTCCGGACGGATGGACACGTGCACTTCCATGCCCAGCGGTTCGCTGACGCCGTGGCTGACGTACAGCGGACGCGTCAAGTCCGGGCTTTCGATCTGGACGTGGTCGGGCTCGTCGACCACGATGGTGCCGGTGAACAGATTGGTGGAGCCGATGAAGCCGGCCACGAAGCGCGAATTGGGAAAGGTATAGACGTCGTGCGGCGTGCCGCACTGAACGATCTGCCCTTCCGACATGACGGCCAGGCGATCGGCCATGGTCATGGCTTCTTCCTGGTCGTGCGTGACCATGATGCAGGTCACCCCGACCTGGTCCAGGATCTTGATCAGCTCGAGCTGGGTTTTCTGCCGGATCTGCTTGTCCAGCGCGGACATGGGCTCGTCGAGCAACAGCAGCTTGGGACGCTTGACCAGGCTGCGCGCCAGGGCCACGCGCTGCTGCTGCCCGCCCGACATCTGATGGGGCTTGCGCCGGGCGAACCCCGCCATCTGAACCAGATCCAGCGCCTCGAACACGCGTTCCTGGATTTCGTTCTTCGCCACGCCTTCCTGCTTCAAGCCGAAGGCGACGTTGGCCTCGACAGTCATGTGCGGAAACAAGGCGTAGGACTGGAACATCATGTTGACCGGACGGCGGTACGGCGGCAGCTGGGTGATGTCTTCGTTATCCAGGTAGATGCGGCCCGAGGTCGCTTCCTCGAATCCGGCCAGCATGCGCAGCAACGTGGACTTGCCGCTGCCCGAGCTGCCCAGCAAGGCGAAGATTTCACCTCGGCGCACCGTCAGGCTGAGCGACTGGACCGCGACCGTGTCGTCATAGATCTTGACGAGCTCTTCCACGCGGACGAACTCGTCGGCATCCCCGGACCAGGATGGGGCGAAGGCGCGGCTGTCTTGCATGGTGCCTAGCGCCCGGCCTTCAGCTCGGACCAAAGGCGGTTCTGAGCGCGTTGCAGGGCCAGCGATTGGGGTTTGATGACGTACAAGGTCTTGGCCACCTCCGGCCCGGGATAGATCATGGGGTTGTCCGCCACCTCTTTGATGACGTGTTCCCGCGCCGTTTTATTGGCGTTCGGATAGAACATCGTATTGGTGATGGCGGCATGTACCTCGGGCGTTTCGATGTAATTGATGAAAGCGTGCGCCGCGTCGACGTTGGCCGCGTCCTTCGGAATGGCCATGGTGTCGAACCAGACGGGCGCGCCGCCGTCCGGAATGTAATAGTCGATCTCATAGGACTTGCCGGCTTCCTTGGCGCGATGGCGGGAAATCATCACGTCGCCCGAAAAGCCGTAGACCATGCACAAGTCGCCCGCGGCCAACTCGTCGATGTAGCCCGAGGAGCTGAACTGCCTGACATAGGGACGTATGGTCTTCAGCAGCTGATACGCCTCTTTGTAGTCGGCCTCGACGGCGCTGTTGGGGTCCTTGCCCATGTATTTCAGGACGGCGGGAAACACCTGGGCGGCTTCGTCCAGGATGGAAATGCCGCAGCCGCGCAGCTTCTCGGCGTTCTCGGGCTTGAACAGCATGTCCCAGCTGTTCAGCGGGGCGTCGGGCCCGAGGATCTCGCGCACCTTGGTGACGTTGTAGCCCAGGCCGTTGGTGCCGTAGCCCCAGGGCACCAGATACTGGTTGCCGGGATCGACTTCGGCCACGATCTCCATGATGGCCGGATCCAGGTGCCGCCAATTGGGGATCTTGCTTTTGTCCAGTTTCTGGAACAGGCCGCGCTCGAGCTGCCGCGCCGCGTAGTGCGTGGAAGGCACGACCACGTCGTAGCCGGATTTGCCGGTCAGCAGCTTGGCCTGCAAGGTGTCGTTGCTGTCGTAGACGTCGTAGCGCGCCTTGATGCCCGTGGTCCGCTCGAAGCCCGGCAAGGTGTCGGGCGCCGTGTATTCCGCCCAGTTATAGACATTGACGACCGCGTTCTGCGCCGAGGCCGGCAACATGGCCGCAGCCAGCGCGACGCCCGCCAAACAATGCTGCACTACGCGAAGTTTCATTCAGAGCTCCCACGAACGGAATTTGCCAAAGAAATGGCGATGATAATAGGTTAACGGCTAGAGGGGGGACCTCAGGCGGCTGATCCGCGCGTAGGCGTGCTCGAGCCCTTCCCACCACGCGACCCCCGGCGCGCCGGCAATTTTAATCAAAGAACGGCGCAAGCGGCGCAAATTGGCCTCGCGCCGTTCGATCGACAAGTTCCGGCGCCGCCCCTTGTCGAAATCGATGAGCCAGACGCGATCCTGCTCGTCGAACAAAATATTGTAGGCATTCAGGTCCGCGTGCCAGACGTCCTGCTGGTGCATGTCGAAGATGGCCTGGGCCACGGCTTCGTGATGGCCTTCTTCGAACTTCAGCGCCAACGGCACGGCGCCCGGAATGCGCCGCGTGAGAATGGCCGCCCGATAGAACAGGCCGTGACGGCTATACATGGCCGCGATCGGCGCCGGCACCCGCACGCCTCGTTTGCGCAACAAATGCAGCAGGTCGAATTCGGCGAACGAGCGCGTGCCGCCCTTGCCCGTCCATACGTATTGGTCCCGGGAAAGCCGCGCCACGAGGCCGCCGCGACGATAGCGGCGCAATACGGCCTGGCCGAAGTCGCCCTGAACGAACCAGGCCGCCTGCCTGCCGCCTTCGGCGACCGGCTCGGTCCGCATGCCCGGCGCCTGCGGATCGAACAAGGACAGATCGGCTCGCGGCGCCAGCGACTGGTCGACGCGCAGCACGCTCTGCCCCACCACGATGTCACGTATCGTCATACCGCTTCCCTCAAGAGGACCAAGGGCGGCGTCTTCAATACGCCCGCCAACGCCAGATAGCCGCCCAGCAGCGACGCGCCGACGCCGGCCGCGATGCCCGCCGCCCAAGGCCACCAGGTAGCGGTAAGCGTGAAATCGAACACCGTGCTGGCCAGCAGCCCCGCGGTCAGGACGGCGCCGGCGCTGGCCAGCACGCCGGCCAGCACGCCCAGGATGATCAATTCGACACGCAAGGCGTGGCGCAGCTGAAGGCTGTCGGCTCCGAGCGCGCGCAACAGCGCGGCTTCGTGCCTGCGTTCGTCGCGAGTCGAGAACAAGGCGGCGCCCAGCACGATGATACCCGCGGCGGCCGTGAACAGGAACAGAAACTGCACCGCTCCGATCACCTGATCCAGCACGCGCTGGATTTGCGCCAGTATCGCGCCCACGTCGAACACCGTCAGGTTGGGGAATCGCCCCACCAGCGCGCCGGCCACGTCGAGCGATTCGGGCGGCAGATGAAACGACGTGATGTAGGTGGCGGGCGCTTTGGCCAACGCCGCCGGGCTCACCAAGGCGAAGAAGTTCGCCTCGAACGAATCCCACTTGACCTGGCGCAGGCCGCTGACCCGCACCTGGATCGGCGCGCCCGCCACCTCGAAGGTCAGCTGGTCGCCCGTCTTGACGTTCAAGGTATCGGCCAGCTCCGCCTCCAGGGATACCTCCGGTTTCGTCGCATCCAGCCAACGGCCCTGGACGATCTCGTTGCTTGCCGGCAGGCTGTCCGCAAACGAAAGGTTGAACTCCCTTTCGACCATGCGCTGGGCGCGCTCGCCGTCATAGTCCCTGGCGCTGACGGGCTTGCCGTTGAGATGGGTCAGGCGGCCGCGCACCATGGGGTACATGACGAGGTCGCCGACGCCGGCCTGCGCCAACGCCGCGCGCACGGCGCTGCGCTGATCCGGCTGGATGTTGATCAGGAAGGTGTTGGGGGCGTCGGGCGGCACCGTGCGCTGCCAGCCCTGCACCAGATCGGTACGGGTGATCGCCAGCAGCAGCAAGATCATCAGGCCGATGGCCAGCGAGCAAAGCTGGGTAATCGTCAATCCGCGGCGGCGGCTCATGCCCGCCAGCGCGAACCGCAAGGCGGGATGTCCGCCCAGGTGCCGGCGCATTCGGCCCAGCACCGCCAGCAACACCCACGCCGCGCCCGCGAAGATCCCGAAGGCGGCGAGAAAGCCGCCGCTGACCACCATGCTGAGCCGGCTGTCGCCCGACACCCAGACCATGAGCAGGAAGAACGCCGCCAGGCCCACGGCATAAGCCGGCCAGACGCGCCGCGCCGCGCCGCCCGCATCCCGCCGCAGCACGCGCGCCGGAGCGACGCGGCGCAACGCCGACAGCGGCGGCAAGGCGAAGCCCAGCAGCAGCATCAAGCCCGTCGCCAGGCCGTGCCACACCGGCGTCGCCGATGGCGGCGGCAAGGCATTGTCGATCCAGGCGGCGACGACCGACACCAGGCCGTGGTGCAGCACGTACCCGATGAGGATGCCGACCGCGCTTACGCCCAGCCCCAGCAACACGAATTCCACCCACAGCATGGACGTCAGTTGCGCCCGGCCTATGCCCAGGCAGCGCATGACCGCCACGCCGTCCTGGTGGCGCAAGGCATAGCGGCGCGCCGCCAACGCCACGGCCACGGCGGCGATGAGCACGGTCAACAACGCCACCAGGCCCAGGAATTGATTCGCCCGGTTCATGGTGCGTTGCACTTCGGGCCGATTGGTCTGCAGCGTATCCAGGCGCTGGCCTGGCTGGATGTGCCGTTCCAGCCAGGCCTGATAGGAACGGACGGCCGCCGGCTCGCCCGCCACCAGCAGCTGGTGGCTGACGCGGCTGCCCGGCACGACCAGGCCCGTGGCCTCCAGATCCGCCATATTGAGCATGACGCGCGGCGCGACGTTGATGAATTGCATGCTGCGGTCCGGCTCGTAGAGCAGCAGCTTCGCGATCTTGAGCGTCGATACGCCGAGCTCCAGCGTATCGCCCACCTTCAAGCCCAACAGCGCCGGCAGCTGCGGGTCGACCCAGACCGTGCCCGGCGCGGGCGCCTGGGCGAGCTGCTCGGACGCGCCCACCGGCTGCTCGGCCACGCGCAGCAGGCCCCGCAAGGGATAGGTATCGGATACGGCTTTCACCGCCGCAAGCTGCACGCCGGCCGGGCCGCCGACCATGGAAGGAAACTGGACGGTCCGCGCGATTTCCAGCCGCCTGCCGGCAGCCTGCTCGAGAAACGCCGAAGACGCCGGCTCCGCGGTGCGCAGGGCCAGGTCGCCCCCCAGCATCTGCGCGGCGTCGCGCTGCAGGGCCAAGCCCACGCGATCGGTCAGGAACCCCACGCTGGTCACGGCCATCACGGCGACCAGCAAGGCCAGCATTACCAGGCGCAACTCGCCCGAGCGCCAGTCACGGCGCAGCGCGCGCAACCCCAACAGAAAGTTGGAAAACCGGATGTGCCGCATCAATTCGAATCCCAGTGTAAAGATTCATTATCATAACAAGCCGCCGTCCGGGTTCAGCGCAAGCGATCCAGCGCCATGTCCACCCTGTCCACGGGCCAGATTTCGAGGCCTTCGATGGGCTGCTTGGGCGCATTGGCCTTGGGTATCAGCGCCACGCCGAAGCCGAGCTTGGCCGCTTCGCGCAAGCGCTCCTGGCCTCTTGGGGCGGGCCGGATCTCGCCCGCCAGGCCGACTTCGCCGAAGACGATCAGGCCTTTGGGCAAAGGCCTGTTGCGCAAGGACGACACGATGGCGAGCATCACCGCCAGGTCGGCCGCGGGCTCGGTGATCTTGACCCCGCCCACCGCGTTGACGAAGACATCCTGATCCGAGGTGGCGATGCCCGCGTGGCGATGCAATACCGCCAGCAGCATGGACAGGCGCGTGGCCTCCAGGCCGACGGACAAGCGCCGGGGATTGGGCGCGTGCGCCGTATCGACCAAGGCCTGGATCTCGACCAGCAGGGGCCGCGATCCTTCCTGGGTCGCCATCACGCACGAGCCGGGCACGTTTTGTTCATGCTGCGACAGAAACAACGCCGATGGGTTGTTGACACCGCGCAGGCCCCGATCGGTCATGGCGAAGACGCCCAATTCGTTGACCGCGCCGAAACGATTCTTGATCGCGCGCACCAGGCGGAACGACGAATGCGTGTCGCCCTCGAAATACAGGACGGTGTCGACGATGTGCTCGAGCACGCGGGGACCGGCCAAGGCGCCGTCCTTGGTGACGTGTCCGATCAGCACAATCGCCGTGCCGGTCTGCTTGGCCAGCCTGGTCAGTTGCGCGGCGCATTCCCTGACTTGGGACACCGATCCGGGCGCCGCGCTCAGCTCGGCCGAATACAGCGTCTGGATCGAATCGATCACAGCGACGCCGGGGCGCTGCTCGAGCAATGCCGCCGTAACGGCTTCCAGGCGAATCTCGGCCAGCAGATCGACGTCGGCGCTGGCCAGCTCCAGCCGGCCGGCGCGCAAGGCGACCTGCTCGGCGGATTCCTCGCCCGTTACGTACAGGACCTTGCACGCATGGGACAAGGAAACCAGCGCCTGCAGCAGCAAGGTCGATTTCCCGATGCCCGGATCGCCGCCGATCAGGATCACCGCGCCCGCCACCAGGCCTCCGCCCAGCACGCGATCGAACTCCGCGATGCCGGTGGGCTGGCGCGGCATTTCCCTGGCCTCGATGTCGGCCAGGTTGCGCACGGGGCTGGATCCCGCCAGCGGCGCGTAACGGTGCGCCGGCGCGCCGGCGTCACGGGTTTCTTCGAGCGTATTCCAGGCGCCGCAATGCGGGCAACGCCCTTCCCATTTGGGCGTCACGCCGCCGCACTGCGAACAGACATAACTGCTTTTGGGCTTGGCCATCAACGCCCCGGCAAGGTCGCCCCGCCGTCCACGCCGAGGACTTGGCCGGTAATGTAGCCCGCTTCGTCGCCGAGCAGAAAGGCGACGGCCGCCACGACTTCGGCCGGCTGGGCAAAGCGGCCCATCGGAATCGACCCCAGGACTTTTTTCTCTTGCTCGCTGCCTTCGGGACAGAAGGCGCGGGACAGCTCGGTGCTGGTCATCCCCGGCGAAACCGCATTGACCGTAATGCCGTACGGCGCCAGTTCGAGCGCCCAGGTCTTGGTGCACGCCACCAGTCCGGCCTTGGCGGCCGCATAGCTGGTGCGCTCGGCGGCGCCATGCGCCACGCGGCTGCAGATATTGACGATGCGACCCGTCATGCGCGCTTTCATGGAAGCGACGAAGGCCTGCGTCACCTGCACCGCCACGCGCACGTTCAGGTCATAGGTTTCGTACAATGCGGCGAGCTCGACTTCGCCCAGCGGCGCCGGGTGGATGATCCCGACGTTGTTCACCACGGCATCGACCGGGTATTTTTCCCGGATCATCCTGAGCATTTCCTCGGTCTGGCCCGCGTTGCTCAGGTCGCACGAATACAAATAGCCGGGAAAGTCGATGTCTTGCGTATGCCGGGCCAAGCCCACGACATGACACCCCTGGTCGGCCAAGCGCCGGCTGATGGCCCAGCCTATGCCTTTGGTCGCCCCCGTGATCAGTACGCATTTGTTTTTCAATGGCATCCCCATGTTCCAACACGTGCGGCAGGCGCGGAATCGCGGCGCCGGACTTTCGGGCCGGTTTCGTGCAACCGGTCAATGATAAGGCTTAGTCCAGAATCTGTCTCGGCACCCTCGGCGCGAGGGCGCACATCAATTCGTAACCAACCGTATCGGAAGCGGCGGCGACCTCTTCGATGGTCGGTCCGCCTTCGCCCCACAGGACGACTTCGGATCCGATCCGGGCCTGCGGAACGGGCGTCAGGTCCGCCACCAGCATATCCATGGAAACGCGGCCCAGGACGCGGGTGCGAACGCCGTCGACGACGATGGGCGTGCCGGTGGGCGCATGGCGCGGATAGCCGTCGGCATAGCCGCATGCCACGACGCCCACGCGCTGCGATTGCGTCGCGGTGTACCGATAGCCATAGCCGATGGACGTGCCCGCCGATATCGTCCTGGCGCTGATCAGTCGGGACGACAAGGTCATGACCGGACGCAGCCCGAGCTCCCGTCCAGTCTTGTCCTCGAAAGGCGAGGAACCATACAAGCACACGCCGGGCCGTATCCATTGTTCGCGCAGGCCGGGCACGGTCGCCCACAATCCAGGCGTCAGGGTGGCCGCCGAGTTGCAGACGCTGATGGCCCCGCGCACGTCTTCCGTCGCCCTGCAGAACATATCCAGCTGCCCGCGCGTGAGGACGGGATCGTCATCGGCGCGCGCGAAATGCGTCATGGCCCCCGGCTCATCGAGAATGCCTTGTTCGACCATCGACAGCGCCCGCGCCTGCGCGGCGGGATAGTCCTCGACCTTGAATCCCAGACGGGTCATGCCCGTGTCCAGCTTGATGAGCGCGGAAATGGGGCGGGCCGGTTTGAAAGAGGACAGCATATCGAGCTGTTCCATGCAATGAACGGCGACGGTCAGCCGATAGGCGTCCACGATCCGCAAATCCGCCGGCTCGAAAAACCCTTCGAGCAGCATGACCGGCTTGGTCCAGCCGAGCTCACGCACGCGGACGGCCTCGTTCAGGTCGAGCATCGCATAGCCGTCGGCTTGCTCGAACGCCTGCACCGTTTGATCCAGACCATGGCCGTAGCCGTTGGCCTTCATAACGGCCCACACTTTGGGAACCGGCGGAAAAGGAGGCGGCGCGCCCTCTTTCAAGCTTTGCTTAACGACAGCCAGATTATGGCGTAAAGCGGATAACGAAATCGTTGCTTTTATTGGGCGTGGCATGTGCTCTCCTTGCAGCAAGCCGCTAGTCTAAACCAGTTGCGCGACAAGAGTAAGCACCGGCTTATACAATCCATGCCATGCCTGTCGATCACTACGAAAACTTCCCCGTCGCCTCCCTGCTTCTGCCTCGGCGCTTGCGCGAGCCGGTCGAGAATATTTATCGTTTCGCGCGCAGCGCCGACGACCTCGCGGACGAAGGCGACGCGCCGCCCGAGGACCGTTTGGCGGCGCTGGAGCAATATCGGCAGGCGTTGCGGACCATCGCATCGGGCGCTCCGATCCCGCCGTTCGACGAAACAGGGCTGTCCGAGGTGTTTGTTCCGCTTCAAGCCAGCATCGCGGCATTCGGCCTGCCCATCCGGCCTTTCGAGGATCTGCTGTCGGCGTTCGAGCAGGACGTCGTCAAGACCCGCTATGCCTCGGCGCAAGAACTGATGGATTACTGCCGGCGCTCGGCCAATCCGGTGGGCCGGCTGATGCTGCACCTCTATAACGTGCGCGATGAGACGAGCCTGGCTCAATCCGATGCGATCTGCTCCGGCCTGCAACTGACGAACTTCTGGCAGGACGTCGCCGTGGACTGGCGCAAGGATCGCGTCTATCTTCCTCGGGACGCCATGCTTGCGCACGGCGTCGACGAGCGCTATATCGATGAACGCGGCAGGGACTGCGGCGACGCATCCGCGCAAGGCGCGCGCGATCCGCGCCAAGACGCCGCCTGGCGGGACCTGATGCGGGAACAGGCGGCGCATGCGCGCGGACTGCTGCTGCGGGGCGCGCCGCTTGCCCGCCGCCTGCCGGGGCGCATCGGCTTCGAGCTGCGGCTGGTGGTGCTGGGCGGCTTGCGTATCCTCGAGCGGCTGGACACATTACACTACGATATGTTCAGGCACAGGCCCACGCTCGGAAAAGCGGACTGGCTGAGCCTGTTGCCGCGCGCCCTTCTATTTACACCACGTTTGCATGAATCCTGACGAATACTGCCAGAACAAAGCGGCCCAGAGCGGGTCCAGCTTCTATTACGCGTTTCTCTTCCTTCCCCCCGAGCGGCGCAAGGCGATCACCGCCCTGTACGCGTTTTGCCGGGAAGTCGACGACGTCGTGGACGAATGCACCGACCCGTCGGTCGCACGCATGAAGCTGGCGTGGTGGCGCGCGCAAATCGGAAAAATGGTCGAGGGGCGGCCGGAGCACCCGGTGACCATCGCGCTGGCGCCCCATCTGCAGTCCTTTGCGCTAAAGACGGAAAATTTCCACGCCATCATCGATGGTATGGAAATGGACTTGGATCAAAGCCGCTATCTGGATTGGCCGGCGCTGCGCAAATACTGTTGGCACGCGGCGGGCGTCGTCGGCGAACTGTCGGCCGGCATCTTCGGCCATACCCAGGACGCCACGCTGGTCTACGCCGAAAAACTCGGGCTGGCGTTTCAATTGACCAACATCATCCGCGACATCGGCGACGATGCGCGCCGGGGCCGGATCTATCTGCCTATCGACGAGCTGCAGCAATTCGACGTCAAGGCCTCGGATATACTGAACGGCCATTATTCCGACCGCTTCGAGGCGCTGATGCGATTCCAGGCCGAGCGCGCCCGCCGCCATTACCAGGAGGCGCTGCAAGCCCTGCCCGAGGCGGACCGGCGAGCGCAACGCCCGGGCCTGATGATGGCGGCCATCTATCACGCGCTGCTCGAGGAAATCGAGGACGAAAACTGGCAGGTCCTGCACCAGCGCATTTCCCTTACCCCAATCCGCAAGTTCTGGCTGGCCTGGAAAACCTGGGTGGGCGGCGGCAAGGGGCTGATCCGGCGCCTGGGCCAATGAACACCGCCGTCATCGGAGCCGGCTGGGCGGGCCTGGCGGCTGCGCTGCAGCTTCTGCGGCAAGGCCATCAGGTGACGGTTTTCGAAGCTTCGCACATCCTGGGCGGACGGGCGCGGCGCAGTCCGGCGCCGGCGCTGGGCATGAGTATCGACAACGGCCAGCATATTTTATTGGGCGCGTATCGGGAAACCCTTGCGCTCATGCGCTCGATGGACCTGGACGTCGACGCGCTGTTTCATCGCCGGCCATTGACGCTGCTCTACGCGGACGGCTCGTTCGCGCTGTCGGCCGCCAAACTGCCCGCTCCCTTGCACATGCTGGCCGGCATGCTGCGCGCGCGGGGCATCACAGGGCATGAAAAACTCGGCCTGGTCCGGATTATGGCCGCGCTGCGCCTGCGCGGCTGGCGCAGCGCCCCGGCCTGCTCCGTCGGGCAATGGCTGGCGCGGCACCACCAATCCGAGCGCATGATCCGCCTGTTCTGGCGGCCGCTGTGCGTCGCCGCGCTGAATACCCCGATCGAGCAGGCCTGCGCCCAGCTGTTCGCCAACGTGCTGCGAGACAGCCTGGGCGGCGATGCCGGTGCGGCCGATCTGCTGATTCCCCTTGTGGATCTGTCCAGCCTGTGGCCCGATCATGTGCAGGCGCATGCCGACCGGCTGCATCCCGGCCGGCTGAGCATGCGGCTCGGCCATGCCGTCCGGCGCCTGGAATCCCTGGCGCGGGGCGTGGCCCTGGACGGCGAGCGATACGATGCGCTCATCGTCGCATGCCAGGCCCCCGTTGCGCTGCGGCTGTTGAGAACGCTGGACGATCCCCCGGCGCCGTCCGGATCGAGCGATGAGGGGCGGCGGCACGAAGCCAGGCTGCGCTACGAAGCGCGGCTGGCCGCGCTGGACCATGCCCCCATCGCGACGGTCACCCTGCTGCTGGAGCGCCCCTGGGGCCTGCCCCTGCCCATGCTGGGCTTGCAGGAACGGCCGGAACGCCTGCAATTCGGCCAATGGCTGTTCGATGCGCAAGCCCGCCTTGCCCAAGCTGACGGAGGCGACGCGGATTCCCAGGCAACGCGTGGTTCCAATTCTATTCGCGCCCAAGGGAATCAAGACGTCCGCTGCGCCGCGTCCCCAAACAGTCTGCTACACGTCGTCATCAGCGACGCGCACGCGCTGGAACGCCATCATGCCTGGCAAGTGGTCGGCGGCATCATCGATCAGGTGCGCGAGCAGGCCCGGGCATACGGCCCCATGCCCGAGGTCCGCGGCCATGAAATCATCGTCGAAAAACGCGCCACCTTCGTCGCGCGGCCCGGCCTGCCGCGCCCGGCAAACCGGACGCCCTGGCCCGGCGTCATGGCCGCCGGAGACTGGACTGATACCGGCTATCCGGCGGTGCTGGAAGGCGCGGTGCGCAGCGGCCTGCGCGCGGCGCTTGGGCTTGGCCCGGCCTGATCCAAAGAAACTCGACACGGCACAGCCGGCTCCGCCTCCATCCTCTTTGCCCGCCCTATTGAATACGGTCGCATTCTAATAGTAAGCGTTCATTTCGTTTGTCCTGGCTTGGGTATCAATATCTCAATTTAATTTCAATATGCTAAATTGAATACATCGAAACGCTACACGATACGTATCCGGTATCGCAAGCCCCTGTCTGACCGAAATCCCACCCAGCCAAGGAAACGATATGACGCAACAATCGATGCCGAAGCACCAAGCCATACGCAAAACGAACGACGAGCCTGGCGCCCGCCCTTTCACGCGGCCTCAACGCCGCGGCGGCCCGTCTATCAAACTAACCGTCCTTGCGCATAGTCTCTTAGCCGGGTTCGGCCTGTATTTCAGTAGTGAATTAGCCGCCGCGCAAAATATCATAGATGTGCCAGGGGGCGAGTTACATTCGGTACTGACCCGAGATCAATGGGAAACGCATATTGACGAGTGGAGGGAGCAAGCACATGAGGTTGCGCATGACGTCCTAAGCGGTGCCTTGGGAGGTCTCATCAGTCCCGACCTTTTCAATATCACGTTTGAATTTCAAGAGCCACCTACCGTTATCCCTCCAGACGTCGAGGTGACAGTAGAGGCCACGAGCACGATCACGGAACCATGGATTCCGATGTTGAAGGACATAATACAAGGGGCCGTAACACCCATGGTTTACACCCTAGCGGAAGACCTAGGTACCTACGTACATTTATCTGACCATTTCGACGGCGGAGTAATTGGTGCATTCAGCCGATTGGAAAACAGAGGCGAGCTAGTAAACATAGGGGAGCTAGTAAACATAGGAGATTTGAAGAATGACGGTGTCCTGACAAACAGTAGTCGGCTGGAGAATTACGGCACAGTATTCGGAAACGGGGAGATTCATAATACAGACGGTGGCGAACTCGTCATGCTCACTCGAGCGGGCGGCGACGGCGTTCACGGCCTGCTCCTGTCCGACGTCATATCCGAACCGAACTCGAAACTGATCTTTGCGCATGAAGCTCCGAAAGAGGACGAGTATACGTATTATTACTCTCTGAGCGGCGGCGGCATCCTGGAACATTCCGGCCCGGGCGTCACGGCCTTGACGGGCGACAACACGCACACCGGCGGCACGTTCGTCACCGCCGGCACCTTGATCGTGGGCGTGGGCGGCCAGGGCAGCCTGAGCGGCGACGTTGCCGTCAGTGACGGCGCGACCTTGGCCGGCTCGGGGCGCATCGGCTCACCAGGCTCTACGGTTACTATCGGCTCGGGCGCGACTCTGGCGCCGGGCAATTCGATCGGAATCATAACTATCGATGGCGATTCCATACTTGAATCAGGCTCCATTATGGAATTCGAGCTGGGCTCGCCGGCCTCCGAGGCCGAGTACGCCATGCATGGCAAGAGCGACCGCCTCGACGTAACCGGCGATCTGACCGTGGAAGACGGCGCGCTTCTGAATCTGGTACCGAGCGATGCGTCGGAGGACGGCAAGGCGGGCCAGGGCTATTACCGTTTGATTACTTACGGCGGCTCGTTGCACGGTCAGCAGGACTACCTGCAGATCGCGTCAACGGAGGGGCTGCCGCAATTGGGAACCGAATACTCGCTGTCCGCGGGCGTCGAGCCGGCCGATGGCGGCGGCTACATCGATCTTTATATTTCCTCTACGGTTCCCGATGCCATCCAGCATTGGCTATCCGGTGAAACCGAATGGGGATTGCCTGATATCCAGCCCTGGCTCAACAAGGACAGCGACCTGCCCGTCCACTGGGCCGGCAATACCGGGATATTCAAAAACTTGGCGGATGACGACGCCGGCGGGACGATTAACGTACACGACGAGCAGTACTTTAAAGGCTTGCAGTTTGTCAATAACGGGTACGTGCTGGGCGGGGAGGGCGTACTGAGAATGGCCGAAGACACCGCCGAGATCCGGGTGCTGGCCGGTGTGTCGGCCGAGATCGGCACGCCTATCGCAGGAGAAGGCGCGCTGGTCAAAGCCGGGGCAGGCAACGTGATGCTGCGGGGCGAGAATGATTACGCGGGCGGCACGCGCATCCTGGACGGCACGGTTTCCGTAGCATCGGACATGAACCTCGGCCAGGAAAGCGGAGGCATAGAGCTGGACGGCGGCGCGTTGCGCATCATGGATCCCGACTACGACCACACTGTGCGTACCATCAGCCTGGGCCAGGCCGGCGGCACGCTGGAGATCGGCGATCCCAGCCAGGATCCGAATCCGGACCAGGAGTTTCGCATCTCGGAGCCCATCGTCTCCTTGCCGGGGGTGGAATCCGACGGCGGCCTGACCATCACCGGCGGCGGTTTCCTGATCCTGGAAAGCGACAATACCTATACCGGACCGACTACCATCCGCAATCTCGAAGGCGTTCAGATCGGCAACGGCAGCGACAACATAGGCGCCATCTCCGGGCCCATCCTTAATGAAACGGCGCTGGTCTTCCTGCGCGGCGATGAAGACTACGAGCATGCCGGCGAAATCAGCGGGCCGGGAACCGTCACCAAGGCGGACGAAGCCACGTTGACGCTGGCAGGCCGCAATACCTTCACGGGCGGCCTCTTCGTGCAAGCGGGCAGGCTCATCGGCGCCAACGCCAGCTTGGGCCGGGGCGATATTCGAATCGGCGACGGCGCGACGCTGCAAGTCGCCCAGGCCGAGGCCGCGACCTTCGAGGGCGTTTTGTCCGGCGAAGGCGCCTTGATCAAGACCGACGCGGGCGCCTGGGCGCTGACGGGCGATAGCTCGGACTACGCAGGCAACGTGGATGTGCGGCAAGGCGCATTGATCGTGGGGGTGGGCGGCCAGGGCAGCCTGGGCGGCGAGATCACCGTGCACGAGGCCGCGATGCTGGGCGGCAGCGGCATCGTGGGCAGCCCGGGGCGGGCCACTACCCTGCTAGGCGGCGCGACGCTGGCCCCGGGCAACTCGATCGGAACATTGCATGTGGCCGGCGATCTGGTGTTCGAACCGGGTTCTGTGTTCCAGGTCGAACTCAATGATGCGCAGCTGACGGATAAGGTCGAGGTCGCCGGCCGGGCCACGCTGGCCGGCGCGGTGCAAGTGCTGGCCTCGGGATCGGCGTTCAAGCCGCGCACGGACTACATCATCCTGTCGGCGAGCGAAGTGCGGAATCAGTTCGATGCCCCGACCCTGGATGTCGAATACGAATACCTGACACCCACTCTGGCCTACTCGGACACGGATGTCACGTTGACGTTGGAGCGCAAGACCAATCCCGATCCAGGGCCCGATCCCGACCCTGATCCAGGTCCGAATCCCGACCCGGGACCCGATCCTGACCCAGGACCTAATCCTGATCCGGGTCCCGATCCAGGACCTAACCCAGATCCAGGCCCCAATCCTGATCCAGGGCCCAATCCTGATCCAGGGCCCAATCCTGATCCAGGGCCCAATCCTGATCCAGGGCCCAATCCGGATCCAGGGCCCAATCCGGATCCAGGGCCCAATCCTGATCCAGGCCCCAATCCGGATCCAGGGCCCAATCCGGATCCAGGGCCCAACCCCGGTCCGGGACCGCAGCCATCGCCCGAGCCGATGCATTTCCGCGACGCCGCGCACACCTTCAACCAGATCGCCACGGCCGACGCCCTGGAAAGCCTGCCCAGCGACAGTGCGCTGTACGAGCACATCGAAACGCTGCCCAAAGGCGCCGCGCC
>Ga0265293_10005978_pt1 | contig 19848 bp, 41 predicted proteins | sample Munlanlewell138R_FD_192505 | JGI IMG/M metagenome (GOLD analysis project Ga0265293, IMG submission 192505) | Leachate microbial communities from a municipal landfill in Southern Ontario, Canada - Leachate well 138R | ecosystem: Engineered > Solid waste > Landfill > Unclassified | place: Canada... | reverse complement strand
AAATCAATCCAAGTCTTTACCCATGTATCCATTAAAACAAGGATTGAAACCGAATTCTCACCCGCTACCCTCGAAGAAACCAAGTGTCTTTACCCATGTATCCATTAAAACAAGGATTGAAACACATCGACATTACCTTTGGCATCGACTTTGAAGGCGTCTTTACCCATGTATCCATTAAAACAAGGATTGAAACCAGCAGAGCCGGCACAAGAGGTTAGCAGCCGTAGCGTCTTTACCCATGTATCCATTAAAACAAGGATTGAAACTGCCGGCTCTGCTGTAAACGATGTGGACAGCCGTACGTCTTTACCCATGTATCCATTAAAACAAGGATTGAAACCACTTTGGAATCTGCGAAAAACAGAAGGTCCCACTGTCTTTACCCATGTATCCATTAAAACAAGGATTGAAACAATACTGAATCGTAGAAACGGCTTTTAGCCGTTTGTCTTTACCCATGTATCCATTAAAACAAGGATTGAAACCCGATTGGTCTTGATTGTCTGGCAAGGCATCATCCTCGTCTTTACCCATGTATCCATTAAAACAAGGATTGAAACTGCGTTACCTTGTCACCATACGGACACAATATAGAGTCTTTACCCATGTATCCATTAAAACAAGGATTGAAACGCGGCTCTATTTCATCCTGCTCATGCTCGGGGATGAGTCTTTACCCATGTATCCATTAAAACAAGGATTGAAACGAATTGGGCTTCTCAGGCGCCATGAGAATGGATATGTCTTTACCCATGTATCCATTAAAACAAGGATTGAAACTTACCTAACGCTACATATTGTGCATATCCTTAGGCGTCTTTACCCATGTATCCATTAAAACAAGGATTGAAACCGCTATCTGCCATCTTTTCATATGCGTCGGCTCTGTCTTTACCCATGTATCCATTAAAACAAGGATTGAAACCGCATAACTATTTTGATTTTGGCTCCATGCCTTCTTGTCTTTACCCATGTATCCATTAAAACAAGGATTGAAACTTGGGGAGCATCATTCCTGTTTTCAATACTACCCTGTCTTTACCCATGTATCCATTAAAACAAGGATTGAAACTTGAATCGGTCATTCACCAGCCGAACAATCTCTTGGTCTTTACCCATGTATCCATTAAAACAAGGATTGAAACACCGGCTTTGACCTTAGATTGACCCCAAATTGCCTCCCGTCTTTACCCATGTATCCATTAAAACAAGGATTGAAACGATTGACCCCAAATTGCCTCCCCTGACCGGCTATCGTCTTTACCCATGTATCCATTAAAACAAGGATTGAAACGATTGACCCCAAATTGCCTCCCCTGACCGGCTATCGTCTTTACCCATGTATCCATTAAAACAAGGATTGAAACAAATATTCCCTTCTTCTTGTGTGAAAAGCAATCTGGTCTTTACCCATGTATCCATTAAAACAAGGATTGAAACACCGGTGTTTGAGCTTCAGAGTGGCTTCAAATTGGGGTCTTTACCCATGTATCCATTAAAACAAGGATTGAAACACTCCTCCTGACCGCTGTATGACTCCTCCTGACCGGGTCTTTACCCATGTATCCATTAAAACAAGGATTGAAACAGCCTAATTTGACTCTCCTGCTTGAGCTCCTGCTTGTCTTTACCCATGTATCCATTAAAACAAGGATTGAAACTTCACTATCATGGTATATCTCCTTATCTTATGAATGTCTTTACCCATGTATCCATTAAAACAAGGATTGAAACACAGTATCCATTTCTCTTTCTACAAGGAAATCAAGTCTTTACCCATGTATCCATTAAAACAAGGATTGAAACTTACTTGCCGAACTCGTCGGCGGCTTCACTCTATGAGTCTTTACCCATGTATCCATTAAAACAAGGATTGAAACTGCCAAATATCTTAGCCAAGTTTCTCCTGCCAACTTGTCTTTACCCATGTATCCATTAAAACAAGGATTGAAACAACCGGTTCTTGAGCCATCTGGAGCCTTGAGCTTGGTCTTTACCCATGTATCCATTAAAACAAGGATTGAAACCAATGAAAAAGTCTATTGGCTTCTTCATAGACAATTGTCTTTACCCATGTATCCATTAAAACAAGGATTGAAACCCGTGGTGTAGTTGCCACGGCGATCAACTGATTGGGTCTTTACCCATGTATCCATTAAAACAAGGATTGAAACCGAGAGCGGCGGCGACCAGGATTGCGAGGATAAATAGTCTTTACCCATGTATCCATTAAAACAAGGATTGAAACAATGTTAGGTTAGTAAGTCCATTATCCATATTATGGTCTTTACCCATGTATCCATTAAAACAAGGATTGAAACTACCCAGAGTGGTACTTCGCCGTAAAGGCGTCATATGTCTTTACCCATGTATCCATTAAAACAAGGATTGAAACATTCTGATATTCTTCCAGCAAATGTTATCCCACCATGTCTTTACCCATGTATCCATTAAAACAAGGATTGAAACGCTCCTCGATAAATTGTCTGTAATTCATTGTTTTCGTCTTTACCCATGTATCCATTAAAACAAGGATTGAAACAGCAACTCAGAATGGCTACTCCTGAAGAGGTTGCTGTCTTTACCCATGTATCCATTAAAACAAGGATTGAAACATGTCAAATACGTCAGTGTATTCTTTAGGTCTTAAGTCTTTACCCATGTATCCATTAAAACAAGGATTGAAACTCCATGTATTCTTGCTTGGTCATTTGATTCTTCCTGTCTTTACCCATGTATCCATTAAAACAAGGATTGAAACGTCGAAACTGCTTTATTCATCAAACAGTCCCTGATGTCTTTACCCATGTATCCATTAAAACAAGGATTGAAACTTTGCATAATAAAAAAAGCCCCGGCGAAATAAACAACGTCTTTACCCATGTATCCATTAAAACAAGGATTGAAACGCGACGTCCAAGAGATTGTCCGGCTGGTAAATGACCGGTCTTTACCCATGTATCCATTAAAACAAGGATTGAAACTGCGGATATTGTCTCATTACACATATATCTCGCCATTGTCTTTACCCATGTATCCATTAAAACAAGGATTGAAACCACATCCATCCGGCAAAGGTGATATAACAGCTGGGAGTCTTTACCCATGTATCCATTAAAACAAGGATTGAAACCTGCTCATTATTTTCTCCTGTTTTAGTAATGAATATGTCTTTACCCATGTATCCATTAAAACAAGGATTGAAACGAGGTTAGCCCTCCACAAGTTAGCTTCCCACAAGTTGTCTTTACCCATGTATCCATTAAAACAAGGATTGAAACTGCCGGCTCTGCTGACAACTAAGTAGACAGCTGGAGTCTTTACCCATGTATCCATTAAAACAAGGATTGAAACATAAATCCAGCCACCGGGAACACGAATCACAATACCGGTCTTTACCCATGTATCCATTAAAACAAGGATTGAAACAGCCTACAGGCACGCTGGATCCTCTACAGCCACCCGGTCTTTACCCATGTATCCATTAAAACAAGGATTGAAACGCACCTTGCAAGTCTGCACCCCGCAGGTCAGCACCGTCTTTACCCATGTATCCATTAAAACAAGGATTGAAACTAGTGAGATGCTCGACGCCCCTACCCGTGAGCTTGTAGTCTTTACCCATGTATCCATTAAAACAAGGATTGAAACTGTTGTCAGAAAATAGGATGCCCTTTCTATTAAATGTCTTTACCCATGTATCCATTAAAACAAGGATTGAAACTTGGATTCCACATAATGGAATTACAAGTGAAATCTGTCTTTACCCATGTATCCATTAAAACAAGGATTGAAACCAGGTTAGCACCCCGCAGGTCAAGACCAGACAGGTCGTCTTTACCCATGTATCCATTAAAACAAGGATTGAAACTAGGTCAATCTGGGGTCAATCCCAGCTACCGGTTCAGTCTTTACCCATGTATCCATTAAAACAAGGATTGAAACACCCCAGATTGACCTACAAGTGGACACAACTGAACCGGTCTTTACCCATGTATCCATTAAAACAAGGATTGAAACACAAATTAGAACTCGCAAAGGAATTCGTCAAGCCAGTCTTTACCCATGTATCCATTAAAACAAGGATTGAAACACCACATACTCTATGTCGTCAACAAAGATAATTGCTGTCTTTACCCATGTATCCATTAAAACAAGGATTGAAACAGCCTACAGGCACGCTGGATCCTCTACAGCCACCCCGTCTTTACCCATGTATCCATTAAAACAAGGATTGAAACACATATATCGGGGGTCTGATATAGTAGATCCACGTAGTCTTTACCCATGTATCCATTAAAACAAGGATTGAAACTCAGCCCGCTCATATTTCTTGGGTGTGCTGGCTTTTGTCTTTACCCATGTATCCATTAAAACAAGGATTGAAACTAAAGCCATATCCAAAAGCATTGTTTGAACTGGCAGTCTTTACCCATGTATCCATTAAAACAAGGATTGAAACACGGAAAGGGAGCTTCCGATTAGATTGTCTGCAGACGTCTTTACCCATGTATCCATTAAAACAAGGATTGAAACTGGCAGTTTTTTTATTGCCACTTTATGGGATTTTATGTCTTTACCCATGTATCCATTAAAACAAGGATTGAAACACTCTAAACACATAATATCCAGTTTCACTTAAAATAGTCTTTACCCATGTATCCATTAAAACAAGGATTGAAACATGCTCCTTATAAAAGCAAAACTTTTCTTCAAGATGTCTTTACCCATGTATCCATTAAAACAAGGATTGAAACATGGACAATTCAATAACAACCTTCGCTCCCTGGGGGTCTTTACCCATGTATCCATTAAAACAAGGATTGAAACACTTTTGCCTTTGTCATAATGTCTCTGATTTTCTTGTCTTTACCCATGTATCCATTAAAACAAGGATTGAAACCTTCCTTAATTTTCTCCCAAAAATCAGGGTCATTAGTGTCTTTACCCATGTATCCATTAAAACAAGGATTGAAACCAGGCTAACCAATCTCAAATCAAGTCCAGACAGGTCGTCTTTACCCATGTATCCATTAAAACAAGGATTGAAACGACAAATGTTCATAAGTCCTCACTGACTAATATTCCAGTCTTTACCCATGTATCCATTAAAACAAGGATTGAAACTCTCAAAGCCTATGATGTCGCCACGCTTATCAAAAATGTCTTTACCCATGTATCCATTAAAACAAGGATTGAAACCAAATTGGCCTCTTGTAAGTCAGCCTTCTGCAAATTGTCTTTACCCATGTATCCATTAAAACAAGGATTGAAACATAGAATTATCTCGCCGTCTCTCGTGACATGTTCACGTCTTTACCCATGTATCCATTAAAACAAGGATTGAAACCAGATTAGTCCACCGCAGGTTGGCGCCTTGAAGGCTGTCTTTACCCATGTATCCATTAAAACAAGGATTGAAACTCGGCATGCTTCGCCTCGGATACATTAAAAAAGTCAAGTCTTTACCCATGTATCCATTAAAACAAGGATTGAAACTGTCCAGACTGGACTGAGGAAATGTACCGCAGATTGGTCTTTACCCATGTATCCATTAAAACAAGGATTGAAACTCTTCTGGAATTATAACATATCCCTGCGTGTGAATATGTCTTTACCCATGTATCCATTAAAACAAGGATTGAAACATGCCACAATCTCAAGATGAGACATGGCTGATAGAAGTCTTTACCCATGTATCCATTAAAACAAGGATTGAAACATTTATGTGGTCTAATTCAAACATTATTGCCCACTGTCTTTACCCATGTATCCATTAAAACAAGGATTGAAACTTGAGATTCATTTTAATTCTCCTTTTTATTTAGTTGTCTTTACCCATGTATCCATTAAAACAAGGATTGAAACCAGTCCGCTATATGGCTATTCATGGGTGCATCCCAAAAGTCTTTACCCATGTATCCATTAAAACAAGGATTGAAACTCATGGATGTCTTGAATCCCATTAAGAGGGTCAAGAGTCTTTACCCATGTATCCATTAAAACAAGGATTGAAACTTTACAGAGTTTCACCGCTGTCCACAATTGAGCGTGTCTTTACCCATGTATCCATTAAAACAAGGATTGAAACACACGGGCATGGCCAAAGACTACCGCATGGCCACTGTCTTTACCCATGTATCCATTAAAACAAGGATTGAAACACGGATTTAGGGGGGTCTGGTAAGGTGGGTACAGTTGTCTTTACCCATGTATCCATTAAAACAAGGATTGAAACACGCGTCCTCCAGCAATTCTTTTCGAATCGTAGATGTCTTTACCCATGTATCCATTAAAACAAGGATTGAAACAGAACAGAGATAAAATGCTTCACAAGCACGAAATCGTCTTTACCCATGTATCCATTAAAACAAGGATTGAAACTATTTCTCCGCAAGTAACATAATCACGGCAATATCTGTCTTTACCCATGTATCCATTAAAACAAGGATTGAAACCTTATTTCCACCCAATCCCCGACCTTAAATTTACATGTCTTTACCCATGTATCCATTAAAACAAGGATTGAAACGCCCAAAAAATAATCTGTAATGTAATAACAGACGATGTCTTTACCCATGTATCCATTAAAACAAGGATTGAAACTGCTTTTAGTTTTTCTTCCACAATCTTCCTATCCTGTCTTTACCCATGTATCCATTAAAACAAGGATTGAAACTTTTTAGCCCTGAGAGCAAGACAATCCAATCAAACTGTCTTTACCCATGTATCCATTAAAACAAGGATTGAAACACGCGTCCGTTAAGGATTCTTTTCGAATCGTAGATGGGTCTTTACCCATGTATCCATTAAAACAAGGATTGAAACACAAAATACCGGCATAGATTATCTTGTACGTATATGGTCTTTACCCATGTATCCATTAAAACAAGGATTGAAACCAAGAGCGATAACTCGCTCGTTATTGCGCAGTTCGCGTCTTTACCCATGTATCCATTAAAACAAGGATTGAAACACAGATATCGGGGCAGTGGTATTGTGGGTTCATGCATGTCTTTACCCATGTATCCATTAAAACAAGGATTGAAACCGGTTCGAAGTTGGCGCGTTGGCTTTCCGTGAGACCGTCTTTACCCATGTATCCATTAAAACAAGGATTGAAACAAGATAACGGATTGGAGGAAAATCATGAATCCAATAGGTCTTTACCCATGTATCCATTAAAACAAGGATTGAAACTGCTCATCAATAACAGTTATCACCACTGAGCCTGCTGTCTTTACCCATGTATCCATTAAAACAAGGATTGAAACACAAAATACCGGCATTGGTTATCTTGTACATATTTGTCTTTACCCATGTATCCATTAAAACAAGGATTGAAACATCATATCTTTGCGAAGATAATCCACAAAGAACATCGTCTTTACCCATGTATCCATTAAAACAAGGATTGAAACCGCGCAATCCCTGTCGGGTCCGGATAGCAGCGCAATAGTCTTTACCCATGTATCCATTAAAACAAGGATTGAAACTTGCGCAGTTCGTCCCACTCAGGGCACCCCTGCACATGTCTTTACCCATGTATCCATTAAAACAAGGATTGAAACAAGCCGCTTCTGGCATGAATACATAACCAAGGCACGTCTTTACCCATGTATCCATTAAAACAAGGATTGAAACTCGGTCAAGAAACTGCTAAATGAAGCACCGCTGGCGGTCTTTACCCATGTATCCATTAAAACAAGGATTGAAACATAAAACACTCGGGAGAATGTTTTACTAAAAGCAAAGTCTTTACCCATGTATCCATTAAAACAAGGATTGAAACTCGGTCTATTCCGGCCAGCATCAGTACCCCGCTACAGGTCTTTACCCATGTATCCATTAAAACAAGGATTGAAACAATAAGCGTATACGTGAATTTGGTTTTCCGCACCTGTCTTTACCCATGTATCCATTAAAACAAGGATTGAAACCGCCGTCAATCAGAATCACAGCCTCTTTCTCTTTCGTCTTTACCCATGTATCCATTAAAACAAGGATTGAAACTAGACACTCGCGTCATCAGAGACCTTGGCATCGCCGTCTTTACCCATGTATCCATTAAAACAAGGATTGAAACCAAGCTGCTGTGCGCGTGGGAAGATATCCCTACCGATGTCTTTACCCATGTATCCATTAAAACAAGGATTGAAACCAGGTCAGCGCTCTGCAAGTTGGCGCTCTGCAGGTCGTCTTTACCCATGTATCCATTAAAACAAGGATTGAAACTGTACAGCATTTTGGTTTATGTTGGCAGCCTGTTGTCTTTACCCATGTATCCATTAAAACAAGGATTGAAACCAAGTTCACGGGTTTCTGTGTCGAGCATCTCATAATAGTCTTTACCCATGTATCCATTAAAACAAGGATTGAAACACCGTTCCCGGTTTGATGATATAATGCAATCAATGCGGTCTTTACCCATGTATCCATTAAAACAAGGATTGAAACATGTATTGTGGCGAATATGAAGCAAACGGCATGCCGTCTTTACCCATGTATCCATTAAAACAAGGATTGAAACACATCATTAACAAACTCACAGCCACGAGTGACGACAGTCTTTACCCATGTATCCATTAAAACAAGGATTGAAACACGCGTCCTCCAGCAATTCTCTTGGACTTGTAAATGGTCTTTACCCATGTATCCATTAAAACAAGGATTGAAACCCGCCCACCAGCTGCCAGGTGGCGGGGGTGTGGAGGTCTTTACCCATGTATCCATTAAAACAAGGATTGAAACAACCAGAAATGTCCTGGCAGTTCCGCCAGTTCATTGTCTTTACCCATGTATCCATTAAAACAAGGATTGAAACCTTAAAAATATAAAGCCCCTCCTGCTGGCTTTATTGTCTTTACCCATGTATCCATTAAAACAAGGATTGAAACATAATAGGAGAATAAGCATGAACATAAACAAAAAATGTCTTTACCCATGTATCCATTAAAACAAGGATTGAAACGCCTGCTAAAATCATAGGAGGAAAGATGATCAGGAGAGTCTTTACCCATGTATCCATTAAAACAAGGATTGAAACCACTGGCAAACAAAAGCCACGTTGCAAGTCATCCCGTCTTTACCCATGTATCCATTAAAACAAGGATTGAAACAGTCGACTATCGGCTATGATGCCTATCGTTTTACACGAGTCTTTACCCATGTATCCATTAAAACAAGGATTGAAACAGACTGTGGTGAACTACAATCACGGAGTTCTTGCACTGTCTTTACCCATGTATCCATTAAAACAAGGATTGAAACGTCAATGCCAAGCTCGGTCAAGTATCCGGCGAATGAAGGTCTTTACCCATGTATCCATTAAAACAAGGATTGAAACAGACTTGCAAGGCAAGACAGTAAACACTTGCTCGGAGTCTTTACCCATGTATCCATTAAAACAAGGATTGAAACAGACTTGCAAGGCAAGACAGTAAACACTTGCTCGGTGTCTTTACCCATGTATCCATTAAAACAAGGATTGAAACCTCTAAATATTCTTACAGGGTCTTCTGCAAATACAGTCTTTACCCATGTATCCATTAAAACAAGGATTGAAACAAGCGAAGCCCAGCCCGGTCACAAGGCTTGCTGGGCGTCTTTACCCATGTATCCATTAAAACAAGGATTGAAACAAAAACTTCATAGATGTTTAACCTTTCATCCTTTAAGTCTTTACCCATGTATCCATTAAAACAAGGATTGAAACGGGGACAAATATAATCAGAGAAAATATGGCACAAGGGTCTTTACCCATGTATCCATTAAAACAAGGATTGAAACAAAAACTTCATAGATGTTTAACCTTTCATCCTTTAAGTCTTTACCCATGTATCCATTAAAACAAGGATTGAAACAGCTCTCACGGAGACTATTTCAGGAAGCTCATGCTCGGTCTTTACCCATGTATCCATTAAAACAAGGATTGAAACTACAAATCATGTATGCTCCAGTAATCACCACAATGCGGGTCTTTACCCATGTATCCATTAAAACAAGGATTGAAACTTATCGCCATTGCGATATTAATGGACGTTGTGTATTGTCTTTACCCATGTATCCATTAAAACAAGGATTGAAACTCGCTACAACGCAATATCCACTCGGGATCAATTGTAGTCTTTACCCATGTATCCATTAAAACAAGGATTGAAACCATCCCTTGTAGTTCTTAGAACCTTATCATGGATGTCGTCTTTACCCATGTATCCATTAAAACAAGGATTGAAACCCTCCTGCAAGTCAGTACCCTGCAAGTTGGCTCCTGTCTTTACCCATGTATCCATTAAAACAAGGATTGAAACACATTGCTTGAATCTGGATGGTATTTGCCTGTCGAGTCTTTACCCATGTATCCATTAAAACAAGGATTGAAACATTCACAAGTGGAGTCGCAATGAACCGTATCATCATGTCTTTACCCATGTATCCATTAAAACAAGGATTGAAACACTCCACTGCCAAAACAAATATGACCATCATTACCGTCTTTACCCATGTATCCATTAAAACAAGGATTGAAACGCAAATCTACAAAGAGCCGAAGAAAGAGCCACAACCGTCTTTACCCATGTATCCATTAAAACAAGGATTGAAACTTGACTAAGGCATCCCCCTCCGAAGTGGTAGTTCACGTCTTTACCCATGTATCCATTAAAACAAGGATTGAAACATATATTTTTCAAGTCTCACATCATCATAATCATGGTCTTTACCCATGTATCCATTAAAACAAGGATTGAAACGTATTCGGGGCGCTACTCCCGATTAAGCGGTCTTTGTCTTTACCCATGTATCCATTAAAACAAGGATTGAAACTCTTTCTCCTTTCTCAATGTATTGAACTTGAATTTTGTCTTTACCCATGTATCCATTAAAACAAGGATTGAAACGTCCCATTCGGGACAATTCCGCACATCCATCCGAGTCTTTACCCATGTATCCATTAAAACAAGGATTGAAACCAATGACGAAATCCTTGATATTTTCCATTCTTGTCGTCTTTACCCATGTATCCATTAAAACAAGGATTGAAACGTCTTTTATTATTGACGAGGTGGCTCTGCTGGCCATGTCTTTACCCATGTATCCATTAAAACAAGGATTGAAACTAATGAAATCTGCTTCATTCTGCCTCCTCCTCGGTTTGTCTTTACCCATGTATCCATTAAAACAAGGATTGAAACATCTGGCCACTCATGATTGGCGCATCCCCGACAATGTCTTTACCCATGTATCCATTAAAACAAGGATTGAAACTATCGGCAACGGCATCGCAATAAGCCTGATCTGACTGTCTTTACCCATGTATCCATTAAAACAAGGATTGAAACTCCATATTATGCGTCCCACGGCATGCCGATGCCGAAAGTCTTTACCCATGTATCCATTAAAACAAGGATTGAAACTTTCCAGAGCTATCCGCTCATGAAAAGCATAAAAAGTGTCTTTACCCATGTATCCATTAAAACAAGGATTGAAACATATACAGCCAAGCAACAACAAGCAAGCAACAAACGGTCTTTACCCATGTATCCATTAAAACAAGGATTGAAACATCTAAAGCTGGACGATGGTGTACGAGCTTCATCTCGTCTTTACCCATGTATCCATTAAAACAAGGATTGAAACCTTGGTGGTGGTTAATGTGAATGTTGACATGTTATCGTCTTTACCCATGTATCCATTAAAACAAGGATTGAAACCTGTCTTGCTTATCAGCTTGCAACTTTTTCAGGACGTCTTTACCCATGTATCCATTAAAACAAGGATTGAAACAAAACACCAAGCTCAGCATGGCTCCCGGCGATACCGGTCTTTACCCATGTATCCATTAAAACAAGGATTGAAACTCGATGGTCTCGGCATCGTGCGGAACACTGTTGCTGGTCTTTACCCATGTATCCATTAAAACAAGGATTGAAACACGCTACAGACGAAGCGACGCTCTTGAATGATGCTCCGGTCTTTACCCATGTATCCATTAAAACAAGGATTGAAACCCCCGGTAACATCGATGCGCACAGCGTCAAAAGCAGTCTTTACCCATGTATCCATTAAAACAAGGATTGAAACAAGAAACTTGGCATCAATAGCGCCGCCGATGCCGTGTCTTTACCCATGTATCCATTAAAACAAGGATTGAAACGCCCGATGTTCCCTAATGCGCCATATTTCACCGAAGAGTCTTTACCCATGTATCCATTAAAACAAGGATTGAAACACGCTACAGACGAAGCGACGCTCTTGAATGATGCTCGTCTTTACCCATGTATCCATTAAAACAAGGATTGAAACATATAGTTGGTTGAATCCGCTATTCGCTAAATCCGTCTTTACCCATGTATCCATTAAAACAAGGATTGAAACGCAGAGCCGTCATCCCAATTGATGACAACTTCTTGCCGTCTTTACCCATGTATCCATTAAAACAAGGATTGAAACTAAGCCATTGTTTACCTCTTTCTTAATCCAGCGCAGTGGTCTTTACCCATGTATCCATTAAAACAAGGATTGAAACAGGAAGCGATAGTTATCCGGGAGCGAATCCGGGATGTCTTTACCCATGTATCCATTAAAACAAGGATTGAAACAACTCATGGCGCAGATAATCACTGCTGAATCCGAATTGTCTTTACCCATGTATCCATTAAAACAAGGATTGAAACACCCTATAATATGAGTTGATTTCGTTTTCTGCTCTTGTCTTTACCCATGTATCCATTAAAACAAGGATTGAAACCTTGCCCCCGATATATTATCCTTGAAATATTCCCTGTCTTTACCCATGTATCCATTAAAACAAGGATTGAAACATTGCATCAGGATTTTGAATCTTGAGGATTTCCCAGGTCTTTACCCATGTATCCATTAAAACAAGGATTGAAACAAGCAGAACATTATCGGCACGGAAGGCTCTGGCAGCGTCTTTACCCATGTATCCATTAAAACAAGGATTGAAACATTAACTCAATTAATTCCACAAACTTACCATCAGAGTCTTTACCCATGTATCCATTAAAACAAGGATTGAAACACTCATTGATTTTTCCCATAATCTTTTCTTTGTTTTGTCTTTACCCATGTATCCATTAAAACAAGGATTGAAACCAACTTGTCTCATAATCCACCTCCAGTGGTTTTTTGTCTTTACCCATGTATCCATTAAAACAAGGATTGAAACAACATAGAGAAATGATGAATATCAATTCTCTTAATGTCTTTACCCATGTATCCATTAAAACAAGGATTGAAACTAAGTCTATATGTTGCAAGCGTTTAGCTACACAATGGTCTTTACCCATGTATCCATTAAAACAAGGATTGAAACATTAGTGGCTACAATTTTATCAATAGCTACAGGAATGGTCTTTACCCATGTATCCATTAAAACAAGGATTGAAACAAACTTTATAATATATGACAATTCGATAAGAACTTGGGTCTTTACCCATGTATCCATTAAAACAAGGATTGAAACACAGGATAGCTGTCAGTGGTATACTGTCCCTGTGTGGGTCTTTACCCATGTATCCATTAAAACAAGGATTGAAACTCGGATACGACGGCTGTGTCAAACACGCACGCATTGTCTTTACCCATGTATCCATTAAAACAAGGATTGAAACTATTCCTTGGAAAATTCAGATTTATCGTCTTGCATGTCTTTACCCATGTATCCATTAAAACAAGGATTGAAACGCAATCTTATTTCGGCGCAAGTTGACGAGCTGGAAAAGGTCTTTACCCATGTATCCATTAAAACAAGGATTGAAACCTTTGTAGCGAGATAAGAAAATCTCTGATATTCATGTGTCTTTACCCATGTATCCATTAAAACAAGGATTGAAACTGGTCCAGCCTTTTGCTTCGAGTGTTGCCAGAGCAGTCTTTACCCATGTATCCATTAAAACAAGGATTGAAACAAAATACCCAAGCTTTTAACCAAATCGGTTACAATGGGGTCTTTACCCATGTATCCATTAAAACAAGGATTGAAACAGTGAAACGGATAAGCGCAAAGACAAGATCGCCGCGGGTCTTTACCCATGTATCCATTAAAACAAGGATTGAAACGGTTCTCCGCCCCCTGGATTGCTCTTTCGCTGGAAAGTCTTTACCCATGTATCCATTAAAACAAGGATTGAAACTCTGCGTTTGAATGCTGCTTGTGACGCCAGTCAGATGTCTTTACCCATGTATCCATTAAAACAAGGATTGAAACAAGGCACACGCATCGAATATGCAGCCACTTTTAATTGGTCTTTACCCATGTATCCATTAAAACAAGGATTGAAACGCGAAGCTTGTCAGCAATTTAATTGCTGCACAAGTTGTCTTTACCCATGTATCCATTAAAACAAGGATTGAAACTCCGATGACAGCCGCTTTGTGCTATACCCGCGAAATGTCTTTACCCATGTATCCATTAAAACAAGGATTGAAACTACCAAGCTTACCAAAACTATGGATATGAGTTAGCAGTCTTTACCCATGTATCCATTAAAACAAGGATTGAAACTTTCTTCGCTTGTTGCAGTAGTTGATGTTGAACTGTCTTTACCCATGTATCCATTAAAACAAGGATTGAAACATTCCAGCCATCTCTAACATATCGCAATACGGGTAGGGTCTTTACCCATGTATCCATTAAAACAAGGATTGAAACACGCCATTATCAAGCTGCGTGCTCGCTTCGGCTGCAGGTCTTTACCCATGTATCCATTAAAACAAGGATTGAAACTGCTCATCATTAATGCTTGTAATGTGTTGCCTAATGTCTTTACCCATGTATCCATTAAAACAAGGATTGAAACCGACTATAGCCTGCATTTTGTCTATGTTGGAAAGTGTCTTTACCCATGTATCCATTAAAACAAGGATTGAAACCTGTTTTTCGGACGCTCCAGATTGTCCAATATCCTGTCTTTACCCATGTATCCATTAAAACAAGGATTGAAACTTCGCTTGCTGTTGCTTCGGGCGGCTCGCTTGCTGTGGTCTTTACCCATGTATCCATTAAAACAAGGATTGAAACTAAGTCTATGTGCTACAAGCGTTTAGCCACACAATTGGTCTTTACCCATGTATCCATTAAAACAAGGATTGAAACAGGTAAGCTCCAGATAGAAAGTGGTCCCGGTGACAGGTCTTTACCCATGTATCCATTAAAACAAGGATTGAAACACGTCAATCGAAACGTACTGGAACGGTGACCACTTGGTCTTTACCCATGTATCCATTAAAACAAGGATTGAAACATAGGGAAGATCTTCGAATAAATGTTACCTTTGCCGGTCTTTACCCATGTATCCATTAAAACAAGGATTGAAACGAAAGTGGTCCCGGTGACAAGTAGAATGGATAAGATGTCTTTACCCATGTATCCATTAAAACAAGGATTGAAACTCCTATCTATTACTGCCACCGGGACCACTTTCTATGGTCTTTACCCATGTATCCATTAAAACAAGGATTGAAACCCACCAACATGAACATCGAAGGAATCGCCAGCGTGTGGGTCTTTACCCATGTATCCATTAAAACAAGGATTGAAACACAAGATACCGCTACCAGCTATACTGTCCCTGTGTAGGTCTTTACCCATGTATCCATTAAAACAAGGATTGAAACGGACCCTCATATATCCAAAACAACCCACCATCATAGGTCTTTACCCATGTATCCATTAAAACAAGGATTGAAACATCAAGTTATTACAACTTGGATCGATGTGGATAGCGGGTCTTTACCCATGTATCCATTAAAACAAGGATTGAAACATCACATTGATGCTGTCAAGTCCCGCGGAATTCCCGGTCTTTACCCATGTATCCATTAAAACAAGGATTGAAACTCCTATCTATTACTGCCACCGGGACCACTTTCTATCGGTCTTTACCCATGTATCCATTAAAACAAGGATTGAAACTTCCACTACTCTGTGACAAGACAAGTCCCTAAAACATGGTCTTTACCCATGTATCCATTAAAACAAGGATTGAAACGAAAAAATCATGCCGCCCGAAATATGGGCACCATAGGGTCTTTACCCATGTATCCATTAAAACAAGGATTGAAACCGTACTGGAACGGTGACCACTTTTTACCCTCGCTGGTCTTTACCCATGTATCCATTAAAACAAGGATTGAAACAGATATTTAAAATAGAGTTACCTGCAAAGTTTGACCAGTCTTTACCCATGTATCCATTAAAACAAGGATTGAAACGCTAAGGGGAAACAGAAGGTTGTGGAGGTTTTGACTGGTCTTTACCCATGTATCCATTAAAACAAGGATTGAAACGCAGGCTCAACACTGGAGCCAAAGTCAAAGCTCCGCTGTCTTTACCCATGTATCCATTAAAACAAGGATTGAAACGCAGGCTCAACACTGGAGCCAAAGTCAAAAGCTCAGGTCTTTACCCATGTATCCATTAAAACAAGGATTGAAACCCATAGACCCACGCGTCGTCATAGACTAGGGCCCGGGTCTTTACCCATGTATCCATTAAAACAAGGATTGAAACGAGACTATGGCATCGTTGCAGACTATGGCATTGTTGTCTTTACCCATGTATCCATTAAAACAAGGATTGAAACCCATAGACCCACGCGTCGTCATGGACTAGGGCCCGGGTCTTTACCCATGTATCCATTAAAACAAGGATTGAAACCAAAAGCTTTTCCGGAGACACGAGCCTTGCCGGAGGTCTTTACCCATGTATCCATTAAAACAAGGATTGAAACCTTTCTTAGGTTAGGTTTCTTGCCCATCTGGTGGGCGTCTTTACCCATGTATCCATTAAAACAAGGATTGAAACCCGTTCCAATATGTGACCACTGAAAAAGACACAGACGGGTCTTTACCCATGTATCCATTAAAACAAGGATTGAAACACGAATCCGCCGAGATCTCCGGCCCGGACGTTAGATGTCTTTACCCATGTATCCATTAAAACAAGGATTGAAACTTTTAAATATCTTAGAATAAATGTTACCCTTCGCGTGGTCTTTACCCATGTATCCATTAAAACAAGGATTGAAACTAGATCCAGCATGCTCCGTCGTGAGACAGATTGGATGTCTTTACCCATGTATCCATTAAAACAAGGATTGAAACGTGTTGAAGCCTGCAGGTAACTCTATTTTAAATATGGTCTTTACCCATGTATCCATTAAAACAAGGATTGAAACAGTTTTATTGTAAAGAGCCACCTATTCTTGCATAAAAGGGTCTTTACCCATGTATCCATTAAAACAAGGATTGAAACATGAGATTGGGGTCGTCTCCGCTGGCAGTTTGCTGGTCTTTACCCATGTATCCATTAAAACAAGGATTGAAACCGTCGACTGTGATGGCCAATATGACAGCTACAACCAAGGTCTTTACCCATGTATCCATTAAAACAAGGATTGAAACTGGGAGAAGTGGAGCGCAGATTGGCCGGGGCGGAGGGTCTTTACCCATGTATCCATTAAAACAAGGATTGAAACCCAGCTGGATCCGGTCAGCCTGTAGCTTATTTATTGTCTTTACCCATGTATCCATTAAAACAAGGATTGAAACATAAAAAAACTGATTTCAAGGAGGAAATCATGAAAAGTCTTTACCCATGTATCCATTAAAACAAGGATTGAAACCTGCCACGTTTGGCGTAGTTCAACGTGAACCTGCTAGTCTTTACCCATGTATCCATTAAAACAAGGATTGAAACTGTTTTCATCCATGCTTCTGTTATGGTTTGCTGATTGTCTTTACCCATGTATCCATTAAAACAAGGATTGAAACTACGTGCACGCTCTTCTTCTATGCCCTCTTGCTTTGTCTTTACCCATGTATCCATTAAAACAAGGATTGAAACTCCTTTTTTTTTAGCGTGGACATCGCCTATGTCCATCGTCTTTACCCATGTATCCATTAAAACAAGGATTGAAACGCATTTTGGCCATACGCACTGATGGCCTCCAGCTGGTCTTTACCCATGTATCCATTAAAACAAGGATTGAAACACTGTGGCAACAACGTTGTCATCTTTGGCACTTTTGTTGTCTTTACCCATGTATCCATTAAAACAAGGATTGAAACTGAAAATAAGAACGGCAAGAAAGTCAAAATAAGTGGTCTTTACCCATGTATTCATTAAAACAAGGATTGAAACTAGAGACTTATAGTCCATTCGCAGGTTGTGTCTCAAAGGTTGGTGTAAATTGAGATAGTGAAATTGGGCGAACTGGAGAAAAAGGTTGAGCCAAATCAAACTCACTGTTTTGATGGTTAAACTAAAAAACAAGGAGAAGATCATGGCTCAACCAAAGAGAAAGAAAAATGAAGGTGAAGAATTCGTCAAGTTATTTCAAGAAACGAATCCGGGAAATTTACTAAAAGTGTTTGAACATAGTATACGTTCGATCATAGAAACAGAACTAAGCCATACGCTTGGGGCTGATTACTATGAACGCAGTGAGGATAGAAATAACTACCGCAATGGATATAGAGAGCGCAAGAAGCCATTATCAACATCGATGGGACCAATAACTATAAGGATACCCAAACTCAGACGGGACAGCTTCTATCCATCTGTACTTGAGCGTTATCAGAAAGTAGAAAGAGCTCTGATCAGTATCATCAGCGAGGCGTATTTTGCTGGAGTATCTACCCGTAAGATGAATAATCTGTTTGTTGATTTAGGTCTGGAAAACATCGACCGCAGCCTTGTTAGCCGCTGTTCGTCTCAGATAGATGCAGAAGTGGAAGTCTGGAAGAACAGGAAGCTGGACCGGCGTTATGCCTATATTTGGCTCGATGCGATGTACACCAAGATTAGAACCGAGGGTGGAGTTGTTTCAACTGCGATCCTGATAGCCATCGGTGTCAAAGAGGATGGCCATCGTGATGTTCTGGGGTTGCAACTGGGAAACAGAGAAAGCTATCACAACTGGAAAGATTTTCTACAGAGTCTGAAAGCCCGTGGTTTGGAACGTAGTGAACTCTGGGTCAGTGACGAACATGATGGCCTGATTAAGGCTATAGAAGAATGCTTCCCAGGCCAGCTTAGACAGCGCTGTATAGTACACTGGATGCTTGGGTGCCCAATCTAAAGTATCAAAGACAGACCTTATATGGTTGATACCATTGTTAAAAGACCTGGTGGGCTCCCGCACCAAGGAATCATTTGATCTCGCTTGGTGCGAACTTATCAGAGTGGTTGAATCCAAAGGCAAGGAAAAGCTAAGAGACTGGTTGGATAGCACCTACCACGATATCACTGTGTATTTGGATTTTCCTGAGGTGCACTGAAGCCGGATCAAGTGTACCAACTCACTTGAACGGCTGAATCAAGAGCTTAGGCTTTAAGAGAGGTGCATACGCATCTTCCCTGATGAGAAGAGTTGTATCCGGCTAATGGGAGTCATTTTGCAAGGATACTCAGAAGATTGGACGACTGGAAGGATATACATGACAGCGCCTATAGAAAAAATATTAGAAAATCAAGTCAAAGCATTGCCAGGGTTGAAGTTTGTGAGCGACGGGCTGAAGCCCTGCTCCGCAAGCTCTGCAGGGCTTCAGCCCGTCGCAATAAGGTAGCTATAGTGAAATAATACTTGACTAATAAAGAAGAGATGAAGATAGTGGAATCAGTCGTAAGACAATATATAAAGTGTAAGGAACGAGAACAATAAGAATGTTCTCAAATAACCTGAGGAACAATGATTACTAATGTTTCTCACACCTAAGTCATTGATAAACCTTGTGTATTGAACGCAGGTATTCACGCAAGCTGTTTCTTAGAACGGAGATAGCTATATTCCGAAATACTTGAAATATCTAATTCCTCAA